>Ga0207709_10000303_pt1 | contig 53696 bp, 41 predicted proteins | sample KBSM34metaG_FD_184397 | JGI IMG/M metagenome (GOLD analysis project Ga0207709, IMG submission 184397) | Miscanthus rhizosphere microbial communities from Kellogg Biological Station, Michigan, USA - KBS M3-4 metaG (SPAdes) (version 2) | ecosystem: Host-associated > Plants > Roots > Rhizosphere >...
TCCTGTGAGAGTAGGTCGTTGCCAGGTATATGCCCGGTTTCATCGAGAGATGGAACCGGGCTTTTTTGTGTCCGGAAGGGACGGCGGACGACGCAGGCGCGGAGACCACGCGGCTGCGCGACCGGAGCGGCGGGGTGCCGGTGACCGATGGGTCAATAGACTGGCGCCGGCTCAGAACTCCCCGAACAAATCCAACTGCGGCGGGTCAGTTGCCGGCCAGCAGGGATTCCAGTTCGGCTTGGAGTTGGGCGAAGGTTTCGTCGCTGAGAACCGGTTCGGCCGCGAGGGTGGCATGCGGCTCGGGTAGAGCGAGCCAGCTGCGGCAGCCGCCGAATTTCGGTTCGTAGGGAAGCTCCCAGGGCGTTGCGAGCTTCGATACGCGGACCAGGGCGACGTGGATGCTGCCGGAGGCCATGCCTTTGCCCTCCCAGTCGAAGCGGTCGGCCACGACCTGGTCGGCGTAGATGTGGTAGGGCGCGAGGGCCTCGACCTGCGCGCGTTCGGTCAGGGTTTTCGCCCAGACGGCTTCGGCGCGGTGGGTGATTCGGACGAGGTCGCCCGGCTGCCATTCCGGCAGCGGTTCGCAGCAGCCTTCCTTGACCTGGTCGTTCTGGGCGTGGAAGCGGGTGGGGAAGAGGAAGAACGAGTCGTGGGCGAAGGAGAAACCACTACGGCCTTCGTGGATGCCGCCTTTGCGCAGGATGATCGCCTGTCGGCCGCTGGCGAGGGCGTCGCACACCACCTGCCATTCTTTGAAACCAATCGAGTCGGACATGCGGGAAGGAGAAAACCCGACTAGGCCGATGCCAAGCGCCAATCCGCCGCCGCGGCGTGAAAGCGAGGCTTGGCGCTTGGAATGCGGGCGGCGCGGCCTTAGCGTCCCGCGCATGTCGTCCGTCACCACCACCCGCTTCTTCCACACGGGCAGCCGCTCGGAGCCGTTCCGCCTGCGGGACGGGGGGATGCTGCCGGGCGTGACGCTGGCGTATGAGACTTGGGGCGAGTTGAACGCGGACCGCTCCAACGCGGTGCTGGTGTTCCACGCGCTGTCGGGTTCGCATCACGCGCAGGGCTTCAATCCGGAGATCGATGGGATCGACGGCATCTGGCAGCCGGAGCTGCACGACGGCTGGTGGAACGACATGATCGGGCCGGGCAAGGCGCTCGACACCGACCGCTTTTTCATCGTCTGCGCCAACTACCTCGGCGGCTGTTACGGCAGCACCGGGCCGTCCTCGATCAATCCGGAAACGGACAAGCCGTGGGGCAGTGCGTTTCCGCATGTGACGGCGGCGGACCAGGTGGAGCTGCAGGCGCGGTTGCTCGACTCGTTCGGCATCGACACGCTGCAGGCGGTGGTCGGGCCGTCGGTCGGCGGCTTGCTGGCGATGACCTTCGCCACGCGGTTTCCGACGCGGGTGAGGAACGTCGTATCGATCGCCGCGGGCTACAAGACGACGGTGCTCAACCGGCTGGTGCTGTTCGAGCAGATCCTCGCCATTGAGAACGATCCGAATTTCAACGGCGGCGACTACTACGAGGGTTCGCCCCCGCTCTACGGTCTGGCGCTGGCGCGGATGATCTCGCACAAGACCTTCGTCCACCTCGACGCCATCGAAAAACGTGCCCGCCAGGACGTGGTGCAGCCGGATGACGTGCTGGCGTGGTACCGCGTGCGCGACCAGTTCCAGAGCTACATGCTCCACCAAGGGAAGAAGTTCGTGAAGCGCTTCGACGCGAACACGTATCTACGGATCATCGACCTGTGGTCGCGTTTCGACGGGGCGAACGAGGGCGATGCGGAAACGCCGGCGGATTTGTTCGAGCGCTGCCATTTGGCCGGCCAGCGCTGGGTGGTGTTTTCGATCGACTCCGACTTTTGCTTCTACCCGGAGGAGCAGGCCGAGCTGGTGCGGCATCTGGAGGAGGCGAAAGTCGACGTCATGCACATCACGGTGCACTCGGACAAGGGCCACGACTCGTTCCTGCTGGAGCCGGATCTTTACACGCCGCACATCGGCTGGCTGCTGGCGAAGTGAGCGCGCGGCTCAGCTGACGCGCCAGCAGCCGAGTGTTTCCCCAATCCGCCGGGTTTGCCCGTGTTCATCGATGCGGCGGCAGGTCAGCCAGCCGTCGTGCCACTCGACGAGCGTGGCTTTGGCCGGGTTCATGAAGCCTCCGGTGTTGACGATCAGTCGGTTCCGGCGGTGCCAGAGGCCCTCGCGGTGGAAGTGCCCCATGACGAAGACCTCGGTGGCGGGGAAATAGCGGTCGCAGAACGCGGCGGCGGCATCCGCCTGGGTCCACCAGGCGAGCAGCATGTTGAGCGCGCGTTGGGGCGGATGGGCGGCCTCCCAGATGCGGTGCCAAATTTTTTTGCCGCGGGGAAACACGCGTGGCACGAGGCTGCGGGCGATCTCGCGCGCGAGCCGCAGGCGTTCGCCCGCGTCGCAGGCGGCGCGGCGGTGTTCGCGCCAGAGCTCGCGGATGCGGGCCTGCCGGCCGATCGCCTCGCGGCTCCACGGCGAGCCGTCGAAAAACAACGCGTCGCCGTGGGTGACGACGATTTTGCCGTCCGCGAGTTCCAGCCAGCCGGTGCCGGGCCAGCCGGGGTCGTGGTTGCCGGAGAGGAACACGGGCTCGGCGTTTTCCTCGCGGCAAAGCGTCTCCAGTTCGTCGAGCATCCGCCGCGACCGCTCGCGGAACGGGGTGGCGAGCTCCTGCCAGGTGTCGCCGTTGAACACCACGGTGGCGGCGCCTTGGACCAGCGGGCGAAGCGATTCCACGGTCTCGATCCGCGACACGCGGTGGCCGAGGTGCAGGTCGGAAAGGATGCGAACGGGCGTTTTCATCGAGCACCGCCCCGCCGTTGGCGGACGGCTTCGTAGAGGCAGACGCCGGTGGCGACCGAGACGTTGAGGCACTCGACCTTGCCGGCCATCGGCAGCGAGGCGAGGAAATCGCAGTTCTCCTCGGTCAGGCGGCGCATGCCTTTTTCCTCAGCACCGAGCACCAGCCCGAGCGGGCCTTTCAGGTCGAGCTCGTAGAGCGTTTTGTCGGCGCGGTCGGACGTGCCGACCAGCCACAGCCCGGCCTCTTTCAGCTTTTCCATCGTTCGCGCCAGGTTGGTCACCTGCACGAACGGGATGTGGTCGGCGGCGCCGACGGAAATACGGCGGACGGTTTCGGTGATGCCGACGGCCTTGTCCTTCGGCGCGACCACGGCGTGGACGCCCGCGCCATCGGCGGTACGGAGGATGGCGCCGAGGTTGTGCGGATCTTGGACGCAGTCGAGGATCAGGATCAGCGGTTCCTTCTGCCCGGCGACGATGGCGTAAAGATCTTCTTCGTCGCGCGAGGGCACGGCGGTTTCGGTCGGTTGAACGTGGCGGTTCTCGCGCGCCTGATGATCCTGCTTGCCGCGTGGGCGGTGTTTCATGCGGCGAGGCTGCCCGACGCCCGCGCGGGCTGCAAGGCACGGATTCGCCGGCGCGTTCAAAGCTGTTTGCGGTAACGGTCGACCCGCGCGAGGAACGCCTGCCAGGCGGGGTCGGATTCACCGCCTTTGACCAGGAAATGCGGACAGGTTTTGTGGCCGAGATCGCGCCGGTCGTCGAAGCGGATCATCCGCCAGTGCTGGTGGGGGACGACGTTGGAAAGCGGGATGCCGTATTGTTTCATCAGCAGCGCGGTGAGTTTGGCGGTGCGGTCGAGCGTGACTTCGCGCGAGTTGCCGCGGTTTTCGCACATTTCGATGCCGATCGACTCGCGGTTGCCTTGGCCCTCGTAATCGGCGTGCTGGCCTTGCTCATCACACGGCTGCGTCTGGTAGATCGAATGATCGTCGACGGTGAAATGCCAGATGATGTAGCCGAGCGAGTTGTGCGGCCCTTTCAGGCTGCCGCTGGTGAGCATCTCGGCGTGGGCGTGGGCGTTGCCGCCGGCGGAGAAGTTTTCGGTCGCATGAATCGTGATGAACCGCGGGGTCATCGTCCGGATGCGGGAACGGCCGTATTTTCCCTTTTCGACCAAGGTCTGGGTGATGCGCATGTCCCCCCAGGAGGCGGGCGCGGCGGGCGACTGCGCGGGGGCGGAAACCGTGCCGCAGGACGTGAGCATGGCGGCGACAAGGGCAAGCGCGAACGGGTGTTTCATAGCTATGGCGGTTCCTAACCCATGCACCCACAAGCCGGTGTTTTCGAGTCCGGATTTCTCCGTAAAAACAAAAAACCCGCCTTCCGGTGGGAAGGCGGGGCGGGTGATTCAATCGGGGCTTACGGGACGATGCCGGAGATCGAGTATTGGCCGAGCGAGCCGTAATCGGAGTAGCCGTCGTTCTTGGGGTCGCCGCGTCCCACGCCGGAGACGTGGAGGTAGTAGGTGCCGGCCGGGAGGGTGGCCGTGACCGTGGCATTGAGCACGCTGTCCGGATTGGCGCTGGCGACGAGCTGGCTGTTGGCGTCGTAGATCTCGGCGAGAATGTCCAAATTCTGGCTCATGGCGTCGCCTGCGACCGAGAACAGCACCCCGCCGCCGGTGGTGGTGAACGCGAAGACATCGACATCGTCCCGGGTCTCGATGATGCCGCTGGCGCTTCTCGTGTTGCCTGCGACGGCCATGGCGGTTGCGTTGGCATTGGTGTTGCCAACGTCATCGGTGCGGTAACCGAAGCCGTTCGTTCCGGTGATGATGGCGAGGTCGTCCTCCAGGTTGTTGGCCTGGGCGTATTCCCCCTTCGACCATTGGACGAGGTTCGAGTAATAGCCGACGCCCATGATCGGTGCCCAACTGGTTTGGCCGTTGCCTTGGCCTTCGTAATACTCCTCGGAAGGCTTGATGCGACCATCGTGGTTCAGGCCGAGGGTGTGGCCGATTTCATGAGAGGCGGCTTCGGCGATGGAAGCAGGGTCGTCGAGCAATTGGTCGGAAAAAACCCAGCAGGGGGTGTCGCCCGACCAGGTGAACGAACCGACGTATGCGACCCCGCCGGCGCTGTAACCGAACCAATCGCTGTTTGCCGTGACGATGCAGCGGATGCGGCGGCTGGGAGGGGCGGCCATATAGACCGCTTCGTTGGTCGTGACCGTGACGTGGAAGGGCGAGAAGTCTTCCGTGACGCGCTGCCAGATTTGCGACATCTGGGAAGGGGTCAGGAGATAGTTGACTCCTTGAGCGACAATGGGATCCCCATTTGCGTCATTCCAAAGGGTGTCGGTGACGACCTCGCCGTCGAAGTCGAGGTAGATGACCGCCTCGGTGCCGGGCAGGCTGTTGAGGTCCGGAATATAGGAGAAGATGGCGTCGTTGTCGGTGATGGTGACCGTGCCTTCGCTGACGCTGATGATGCCGCCTTGCGGGTTACTCAGACTCACGCGGAAGGTTTCGCTGCCTTCGATCACGTTGTCGCCGTAGACGTTGGTGGGCAGGAATTTCTGGGTTTCGCCCGGGTTGAAAACGATGGTGCCGGAAGCCGCATCATAATCGACGCCGGCGACCGCCGTGAGGTCGCTGGTCGTGCATTGAACGCTCACCGGAGTCACGTAGGCCTGCTTGAGGGTGATGGGAATGCGGGCCTCCTTGGCGTCGGAGTCGCCTTCGACCACGGTAATGCTACCGACGCTGAATTCCGGAGTGGCGTCGTCGTCGATGATGGTGCCGGTGGCGCTGCTGTTCGCCAAGGTCGCGTTCACCGGGTTGCTCAGGTTGAGCGTGAACGATTTGTTGTCCTCCGCGAGGTTGTCGCACGGGATCGGGACGGTGATGGCCTGCACCGTGGATTTGGCCGGGAAGGTCAAGGTGCCGGAAACGCTCTGGTAATCGGTGCCGGCGACGGCGGTGCCGTTCGCGGTGCTGTAGTCCACGCTGACGGGCTTTTTGCTGTTCGCCTTCTTGGAGAGCCTCACGTTGAAGGTCAGGTAGGTGACACCGGGGGTGGTTTCGTTCACCGTGGCATCGCTGACGGAAACGGTGAGACCTTTCTGGACCTTTGCTTTTGCGGTTGGGGCCGCCTCGGGGCGGGTGGCCGCGCCCGCTTGGCGGGCGGGCGGCAGGCCGTGGAGCTCGACCCGCTGTTGGCTGCCATCGAGTTCGGAGCAGACGAGATCCGGCACGGCATGTCGGCTGATTTCAACAGCCTCGTCCTTTTGGGTGAATTGGTAGGCGATCGGGTAATCGTTGCCGTAGAAGAGGTGGCCGATGAAAAAGCCGTCCTTGCGGTTTTCCTGCAAGGTCAGGGTGCCTTCCGGTGACCCTTCCACACGGAGGCGGGTTACGACCGTGCCGTCGGCTTGCGTGCCGCGCGAGGTAACCGTGGCTTCGAGCGGCGAGAAGTGCGGGGAAAGCGCGAGCGACAGGCGGGTGCCGGGCGTGGCGGCGAGGGCGTTTCGCAGAGGTTCGGCTGCGACCTGCATCACGCTGCGCCGGGCTTCGCGCGGGTTTTCCGTTTCGGCTTCCCACAGGGTGCCGGCTTCCACGAGAGGATCGGTCGCCAAGGCGGTGGAGCCGGCGGGCTCATTCTGCGCGCTTTGCAGGGAGGCTTCCGGGTTGGTGGTCGCGGAGGTGGAGGCGACCGGATGCTGCCCGGAGATGTTCCAAGCAAGCATTAATCCCCCGGCGACAAGCGCGGCGGCGGACCCATACAAAGCGGGATGATGTTTCATGAATGGTTTTTGAGGTGCGCGCTTACGTCCATGCCCGGCAGGATGGTGTGTGCTCGCCGCGAGGTTGTAAGACGTTGATAGAGTGGAGGCGGTTGCCTTGTGAAGTCATATTCTGATGTTCGGTTTGGGTGAGGTGGCTGGCGGTTAGATGGGGTGTTTTTTTTGTGCTGTAGTGTGTTGGTTTTTCGGTGGTTGTGTGTTTTTTCGGGTTTTGGTTCCGGGGCGCTGTGGATGGACGCAAAAAAGCCCCGCCTCCCGGAGGGAGACGGGGCGGGTGGGCCCGGGGGGGCTCAGGGAATGGTTCCTTGCACGGTGTATTGGCCGCTGGTGCCGTAGTCGGTGTAGCCGTCGGCGGTGGCGGAGCCTCGGCCGGTGCCGGAGACGCGCAGGGTGTAGCTGCCGGCCGGCAGGTTGGCGGCCACGGTGGCGTTGAGCTGGGTGTCGGGGTTGGCGCTGGCGACGAGCTGGCCGCTGGAGTTGTAGATGGAGGCGACGATGTCGAGGTCCTGGCTGGGGGTTGCGCCGTTGACCGTCAGTGACACGTTGCCGCCGTTGGTGGTGAAGGAGAAGGTATCGACGTCGCCGCGGGCTTCGAGGATGCCGGAGCCGCTGGCCGAGCCGCCGCTGACGGTGAGCGGGGTGGTGCCGGTGGCATCGGCGCGGTAGCCGAAGCCGTTGGTGGTGCCGGAGATGATCGCGGTGTCGTCCTCCAGGTTGTTGGCGTTGGCGTATTCGCCCTTCGACCACTGGACGAGGTTGCTGTAGTAGCCGACGCCCATGATCGGGGCCCAGCTGACCTCGCCGGTGCCTTGGCCGGTGTAGTAGCCGGTGGACGGGTTGGTGCAGCCGTCGTGGTGCAGGCCGAGGGTGTGGCCGATTTCATGCGACGCGGCTTCGGCGATGTAGCGGGTCGAGTTGCTGAGTGCGTCGGAGAAGACCCAGCACGGAGTGTCGCCGGTCCAGGTGAACGAGCCGACGTAGGCGACGCCGCCGTAGTTGCCGTACCACTCGTTGGTCGGGGTGATGATGCAGCGGATGCGGCGGTTGGTGGGCGCGGCGAGGTAGGCGGCTTCGCTGGTGGTGACGTTGACCTTGAACGGGGCGTAGTCCTCGCTGACGCGCTTCCAGATTTCGGTCATCTGGGCGGAGGTGAAGGTGGTGTCGACACCGAGGGCGTTGATCGTGGCGCCGCCGTTCCACTGGGTGCCGGAGACGACCTGGCCGTCCATGTCGAGGTAGATTACCGCGGTGGCGCCGGGCAGGCTGTTGAGCTCGGGCACGTTCGAGGAGAAGGACGACACCGAGGCGTCGTCGTTGACCACGGTGACGGTGGCCGTGCCGGTACCGATCGAGGCACCGGAGGCGTTGCTCAGGCTGACGGTGAAGCTTTCGTCGCTTTCGACGTCGGTGTCGCCGGTGATGGCGATGGCGACGGTTTTGATCGTTTCGCCCGGGTTGAAGGTGAGCGAGCCGGAGGCGGCAGTGTAGTCAGTCCCGGCGGTGGCGGTGCCGTTGGCAGTGGCGTAGTTCACGCTGACCGGCGAGGTGTAGGCCTTGCTGAGAGAGACGGTGACGTTGGCCGTGGTCGTGCCGCTGTTGCCTTCAGTGACGGAGGTGTTGGCGACGCTGAGGATGGGCGGGCTGTCGTTATCGACGATCGTGCCGGTGGCGGTGCCGTCGGAGAGGGTGGCGTTGACCGGGTTGGAAAGCCGCAGGCTGAGGGTGCGGTTGCCGTCCTGTACCAGGTTGCCGATGACCGGAATCGAGATGGTCTGGCTGGAAGTCTTGGGGGAGAAGGTGATCGTGCCGGATTTCGCCTGGTAGTCGGTGCCGGCCATGGCGGTGCCGTCGGCGGTGGTGTAGGAGACGGTGATCGTGTTCGTGCGGTCGGATTGGGAAAGGCGGACGCTGAAGTTCAGGTTGGTCGTGCCGCTGTCGCCTTCGGTCACCGAGGCGTCGATCGCCGAGATGCCGATGCTGGAACCCAGCCTGGCGTTGAGCTTCCGGGCGTTGGCCGTGGTGCCGTCCTTTTTGCCGCTCTTGAGGGCGGCGGCGGCTTCGGCGGACGGCAGACCGGCGTTTTTCACGACCGTGCGGTCGGAATCCAGCTCGGAGCAGACCAGGTCGGAGACGGCGTGGCGGGTGGCTTCGATGCCGTCGCCCTTGTTGCGGAATTCATAGGCGACCGGATAGCCGTTGTCGTAATAGAGCTGGCCGAGAAAGAAGCCGGCCTCGGTGTTTTCCTGGAGGGTGAGCAGGCCGCTCGGGCTGCCTTCGACGCGCAGCTGGGTGATTACGGTGCCGTCCTCGTGGCGGCTGCTGGCGACGACCGTGGCGTCGAGCGGCGCGAAGCGCTGGGAGAGCGCGAGTGGGAGGCGGGTGCCGAGGGGGGCGTTGAGGGCTTCCATCAGCGGGGCGGCGGCGACCTGGATGGAGGCGCGCTGCGCGTCGCGGGCGTTGCCCGGCTGGATTTCCCAGAGGGTGCCGGCGGCGGCGAGCGCGTCGGCTTCCCGGGCGGCTTCGGCTTCCGCGGTGACGGTGGCGACCGCGGGCTGCGCGGCGGCTTCCGGGAGTGTGGCGTGGGCTGAGGTGGAGTCTCCAGCGGAGTTCCAGGCAACAAGGAGGCCGCCGGCGACAAGCGCCGCGGCCGACCCGTAAAGGGCGGCGGGTTTCTTCATGGGTGTATGGGATGCACGCCGGCGCTTCCAGAGACGTGGACACGAAGCCGCCGGGATAGGCTGGGATTGGCGTCATCCGATTGCCTCGGACGTGCTGAAAGCCAGAGCTGGCTTTCCCTCCACAGGGTTTGGAGACACGGCCTTTAACCGGAATGACAGGCGATCACATAGGGGAGATCCCGGCGCGCGTCAACGCAGTTAGATCGTGGAACTCTCTAACAATGAAAGAATCGCGCGCTCGAAGCGGCGGGCGAGGTTTTCCAGCCACCCGGGACGGCCGGTTTTGCTCCGGCTTATTCCACGTTCTGGACCTGCTCGCGGATCTTCTCGAGCTCGGTCTTGGCCTCGACGACGGTCTGGGCGATGCCGGCGTCGTTGGCCTTGGAGCCGATAGTGTTGAATTCGCGGAAGAGCTCCTGGCAGAGGAAATCGAGCGAGCGGCCGGGCGGTTCGGTGCCGTCGAGGTAGTCGCGGAATTTCCGGACATGGGAGCTGAGGCGGGTGATTTCCTCGCTGATGTCGCAGCGTTCGGCGAACACGGCGAGTTCCTTGAGCACGCGTTCGTCCGCCGGGTCGAGGTCGAGTCCGGCCTCGCGCAGGCGCTTGAGCAGGAGCTCGCGCTGGCGGGCGGGGCGGGCCGGGGCCTCGGCGGCGAGGGCGGCGGCGAAGGCCTCCAGGGTGGCGAGGCGGGCGAGCAGGTCGTCCTTGAGGTGGCCTCCCTCGCTCAGGCGCATGGCGAGGAGCTGCTCAAGAGCGGCTTCGAGGGCCGGCTCGACGGCCTGCCAGGCGGCCTCGGCGTCGATGCCGCCTTCTTCGAAGAGGAAGATGCCGGGCTGGCGCAGGAAATCGGAGCCGACGGGTTTGAGCGGGCGGCCGATGGCGATGGAAAGCTCTTGGAATGCCTGCTCGAGGGCGCAGCCGAGGCGGGTGTCGACGTGGACGGGCGAACTGTCGGTGCGGACGGCATCGAGCCGGACGGTGACCTGGAGGCGGCCGCGCGAGGTGGCGTTTGCGACGGCGCGGCGGATTTTCGGCTCCAGTTCGACCAAATCGCGGGTGCCCTGCACCACGATTTCGGACTGTTTGCGGTTCACCGCGGTGATTTCCACGGTGGCGGAGAAGGCCTCCGTGGTCGCCGCGCCGCGGCCGAATCCGGTCATCGAATGCATGAGGGCGAGCTTGGCGCGGTTTGGCGTCCGCGCCAAGGGGCAAACGGCGCGGGTGGTTAGTCCTGCGGTGGCTTCGGCGGTTCGTTCGCTGGGGTGGCGTCGCCGTTCACCTGGCCGTCCTCGCCTTCCTCGGTGCCGTATTGGTCGAAGGCGTCGTGCTCGTTCATCAGGCTGGCGGTGCGGGAGGCGGACTCGGCTTCCTCCTGCTTGCGCTGCTTCCGTTCGTCCCACCAGGCGAGCCAGATGCAGGCCTCGTAGAGGATGATCATCGGGGCGGCCATCAGGGTTTGGGTGAGCATGTCCGGCGTGGGGGTGAGCACGGCGGCGAGGATGAAAATGGCGACGATGGCGTAGTTGCGCGTCTTTTTCATCGTCGCGTAGCCAAGCAGGCCGAGCTTCACGAGGACCATGACGACGACCGGCAGCTCGAACGAGAGGCCGAAGAGGAGGGTGAACTGGATGGCGAAGGAGATGTATTCGCCGATGCGCCAGTCGTTGCGCACGCCGAGGCTGTCGCCCCACTCGAAGAAGAAGCCGAGGGCGCGCGGCAGGATCAGGAAGTAGGCGAACAGCACGCCGGCGAGGAACAGGCCGAAGCCGATCGTCAGCGAGGGCCACAGCACGCGTTTCTCATGGGCGTGCAGGCCGGGAAGGATGAACTGGAGGAGGAAATAGAGCAGCAGCGGGAAGGCCAGGATGACGCCTGCGAAGAACGACAGCTTCATCGACAGCATGAAGGTCTCCGTCGGCTTGAGGGCCGACATGAACTGGAGGTTGCCGCGGGCCTCGGTTTCGGTGCTGGGGCCGGATTTCAGCAGGGCGGTCACCTGCCGCTTCATCTCGGGCGAAACCGGCAGGGCGGCGAGGTAGGTGTCGCGCGAGGCCGCCGGCAGGGCCTGAGCGCCGCGCAGCAGGGATGCGGACTCGGCGTGGAAACGCAGCGTGTCGTCGTGCAGCGATTGGTAGAAAACCTCTCGGGCGGCGGGGTCGAGGCCGGCGGCGGCGTGCTCGACGGTTTTCGCCTTTTCCCAGACCTCGACGGACAACGGCTGGGCGAGCTCGTTCTCGGCCGGGATCTTCTTACTCTCGTGCAGCGTCCGGACCTGCTCGACCGGATGGCGCAGGATGGTCATCAGGTCGTCCTGGAAGACGAAGCAGGCGGCGACGGAGACCGCCAGGGTGATGACCATCCGGATGATCATGTCACGCATGTCCTCGAGGTGTTCGAGGAAGGGTTTCTCGGAGTCCGGGTTGGCATGGTCCCGGAGCTGGAAAACTTTCTTGAGGAAGAACATGCGCGGTGCGGCGCGCATTCAACGGGCGGGCGGTCGGTCCCGCAAGGCGGATGACGGGAAAATGCATGAATCCGGGTGCGGCCGGGCGGGAGCGCCGCTTGGCCGGTGCCGTCCGCATTCGGACGGCGCGGGATTTCCGGATTTTTTTCCAAGAATCGCCGGCGGCAGGTGTCAGAATGGCAACGAAGCATGCGTGCCCTCGCCCCAGGCAGTTCCGAATCCGCGATGCCGTGGCCGGTTGATTCCGGCCGCGACGGCGGGGGTGTGGCGGCCGCGGGAGAACCGACGCTGTGCGGGATCTTCGAGGCGGAGGAAACGCCGCTGCTGCACTACGCCTACGGGCTGACCGGCGTCCGGGAGACGGCCGAAGACTTGGTGCAGGAGGCGTTCCTGCGCTTGCACCAGCACTGGCAGGAAGTCCGACAGCCTCGGCCGTGGCTGTACCGCTGCGTGCGGAACCTGGCGCTGAACCACCTGCGGCGGAGCCGGCGGGAATCGCCGCTCGACGAGGTTCATGAGATCCCTTCGCCCGCCGCCGACGCCCACCTCGGGCGGCTGGAGGCGATGGGAGCGCTGCGCCAGCTGATGGCCGAGCTGGGCGAGGACGACCGCCGGCTGCTCGAACTGAAATACCGCGAGGAGCTCAAATACGACCAAATCGCCGCACGCACCGGGCTGAGCGCCGGCAACGTTGGCTACAAACTACACCACCTGCTCAAGAACCTGGCCGATTCGCTACGCCGCCTTGGCGTCGAGAGCGCGGACGGCTGACCCGATTTTTCCCCATGAACGCATCATTCCATCCGCACGAACCCGGCGATCCGGCCGAGGCGCGCGTTGTCGCCTGGCTGCACGGCGAGGTTTCGCCCGCGGAGGCGGTCGAGCTGGAGCGTCTGTGCGGCGAGCGGCCGGAGTTGGCGGCATTCCGCCGACGCCTGCTCGCGGTGCACGGCCTGCTCGCTTCGCCGCGCGCCGCCGATCCGGCGTGGAAACTTTCGCCCGAACGCCGCGCGCGCGTCGAAGCGGCGCTGGCGCGGCCGGTGAAGGCGGGCGCTTCCGCGCGCTGGGTGCGGCCGGTGCTGCTGGCGGCGGCCGCCTGCGTGGCGCTGGCCGCGGGTTTCCAGTTCATCGTCGCGCCGCTGTCGAATCCGCCGATCGCCCGCCGGGACGACGCGCGTTGGTCCGTCGCCAGCGCGCCGCAGGCGGAAAAATCCGCGGGCGATTTCCGGCGCGAGGCGGTGGCGGGCGAAGCGCCGGCCGCGCCGCTCGCCATGGCCGCGCCGGCCGCGAGCGCGCCGGTGATTCCGCTCGCCCGGCCGGCGAGCGGGCTGGCGGGCGATTGGTCGCGCGACGGTCTGGCCGCGATGACAAGCCAACCGGCCGCTCCGTCTCCAGCGGAAGCGCCGGCTAAGCAAGAGATCTCCGGGCAGGTGGCGTCTTTGGCCGGGGTCGCACCGGCGGCGCAACCGCCCTTGGCGATGGCCGCCTCGCCCGTGGCCGGCGCGGAGGTTTCCCCGTGGCAAAGGGTCGATCGGAAACTGCGGGCGTCGCAGTGGCTGCGGGAAAACGGCGTGAGTGTCGTGGCCGAAGCGGACGGATGGGCGTTCCGCCGCAGCGGCGCGAACGGCCGCGAAATGTTGTTCCGCCTGGCCATGTCCGCCGCCGGCGGCGCGCGGACCTACCGGGCGGACGGCGAGCGCGTGAAGCTGCTGGCGACCGACGAGGCCGGCGCGGACTGCGCCGAGCGGAAGCTCGAACTCGACGGCCGGACGATCAGCGTCGAGGCGCTGGTGCGGCAGGCTTTGGAAAAATAAGCCGGTTGGAAAAGCGGGACGAGGGCGACGCCTCGTCCCTGCCGATTGACCGGGTTACTTCCGCTTCGCGATTTCGGCCTTCACGTTGCCCGGGTTCGGCGCGCCGGGGTTGGTGCGGGCGGCGAGGGCGCGGTCGAGCGAGAAGACGGACTTCGCATCGGCCGTGTAGGCCGGGTCGATCGCGGGCAAGTCGAGCTGGTCGAGCGGCACGCCGGTGGCGATCGACTCGGCGACGGCTTTGCCGACGAGCTCGTGGGCGTGGCGGAACGGGACGCCTTGTTTGACCAGCCAGTCGGCGAGGTCGGTGGCGAGCAGCATCGGATCCGAGGCGGCGGCGAGGCAGCGCTCGGTGCGGATTTCCATCGCCTCGATCATCTCGGCGTTCACCGCGAGGATCAGTTTGATCGTGTCGACCGAGTCGAAAAGCGGTGGTTTGTCCTCCTGCAGGTCGCGGTTGTAAGTCAGCGGCAGGCCTTTGACCGCGACGAGGAGGTTCATCAGGTTGCCGACGAGGCGGCCGGTTTTGCCGCGGGTCAGCTCGCAGACGTCCGGGTTCTTCTTCTGCGGCATCAGCGACGAACCGGTCGTGTGGGCGTCGGACAGCGTGACGAAGCCGAACTCCGCCGAGCACCACAGGATGAGGTCCTCGCTGAGGCGGGACAGATGCACGCCGCAGAGCGAAATCGCGAACAGCAGCTCGGCGATGTAGTCGCGGTCGGCAATGGCATCCATCGAGTTGACCGTCACGCCGTCGAAGCCGAGCTCGGCGGCGATCGCGCGGCGGTCGAGGTTGATGGTCGAACCGGCGAGCGCGCCGGAGCCGAGCGGGGAGATGTTCAGGCGCTTGCGGCAGTCGGCGAGCCGGGACGCGTCGCGGTCGAGCATCTCGACGTAGGCGAGCAGGTGGTGGCCGACGGTCACCGGCTGGCCGCGCTGGAGGTGGGTGTAGCCGGGGACGACGGTGGCGGCGTGTTTTTCCGCCTGGGCGAGCAGGGCTTCTTTGAGCCGGTCGATGGCGTCGAGCAGCTCGCCGATCTCGTGGCGGCAATAAAGGCGGGTGTCGGTGGCGACCTGGTCGTTGCGCGAGCGGGCGGTGTGGAGTTTCGCGCCGGCCGGGCCGATCCGCTTGGTCAGCTCGGCCTCGATGTTCATGTGGATGTCCTCGAGCGACGTCTTGAACTCGAAATGGCCGCCCTCGATGTCGGCGAGGATCTGTTTGAGCCCGGTCTCGATGGCGGAGAATTCCTCCTCGGTGAGCAGCCCGGCGTTGAGCTGGGCGCGGGCGTGGGCGATCGAGCCGGCGATGTCGTGCGGGAACAATCGCCAGTCGTAGGAGATCGACTCACCGAATTGTTGGACGAGCGAGGAGGTGTCTTGGGCGAAGCGGCCTTTCCACATGGGAGCGGGTGTGTTGGAGCGGGGAGGAAATCGGGTGGCGCCGGGCGAACGGTCAGCGTTTGCGGCGCAGGCGTTTGCCGGAAAGGCGGGCGGCGATCAAGTTCGGGCAGCGGCCGTGGAGCCGGAGCTGCTCGCAGGCGGCCTCGATCTTGAGTGACTGGCGGACCGGGCGGTAGCCGAGGCGGCGGGTGACGCAATCGTTGATCAGCTCGATGTGGGAGTCCTCGAACTCGATCACGCGGCCGCAGTCGATGCACACGAGGTGGTTGTGCGACGGCTTGTCGACGAAGTTCGGGTCGTAGGTCTTGTGGTTGTCGCCGAGCTCGATCTCGCGCAACAGATTCGCTTCCACTAGCAGGGCGAGGGTGCGGTAGACGGTGGCGCGGGAGGCGCTGGCGTCGGTCTTGCGGACGCGGTCGAAGAGCTCCTCGGCGGTGAAATGCTCGTCGGAAGCGAAGGCTGCACGGACGATCGTGTCGCGCTGGCCGGTGCGGCGGAGGCCTTTTTTGCGGATGAAGGCGTCTAGCCGTTCGAGCACTTCTGCTTCCATGGCGCCAGTGTAGGCATGCCGGACGCCGCGCCAAGAACGGAACTTCGGGGTTGGAAATGCGGCACCGCTTGCTTGAATGCCGGCCATGAGACGCTTGCTTGCCTTGGCCGTGGCCGGATCGCTTGCCTCCTGCGCCGGCGGCGCGGGAAAACTGGAGGTGAAGCAATTCACCCTGCGCGACACCGAGGCGCAGGCCGGCGACGACCCGATGGTCCGTGGCGAAAAGCGGCGCCTGCTCCATGGCGCGGTCAGCGTCGCCGAGCAGCGGCAGCGGCTTGGCCAGTATTACACCGTGCTGTGGCAGGACGAGAGCGCCGGCGGCCCGATGGAGGTCGTGTTCGAGTACCAGCAGGGCGCGAGCGGCAGCAAGGTCAAGCGCGCGGTCCAGCGCTTCGCGGCGGGTGAAACGTCCGGCCGGGCCGAGTTCCGGGTGATCGGCGACGATTACACCAAGGGCGGCCGGGTGCTGGCGTGGCGGATCGCGTTGGTGCGCGGCGGCCACGAGCTGGCGAGCCGGCGTTCCTACCTCTGGCGCTGAATTGCGATTCCCGCGGATGGGCGGTTGACCCGGTCCGCGGTTCGAAGGTAGATTCTCAAGCACTTCCCGCACCGGGCGGGGTGATTCTTGTGACTGCTGAAAACGCCATTCTCGCCGAAAGTTTCGACGGGTTTACCTGGATCCGATGCGAAGGAAAGGGGTCGTTCATGACGAGCCCGGCCCTGAAAGGCTTCGCCGAAGCGCGGATCGCCGCGGGCGAACGCTGCCTCGTGATCGATCTCGGCGCGTGTACCGGCATGGACTCGACGTTCATGGGCACGCTGGCCGGGCTGGCCGCCAGATTGTCGGCGCCCGGCGGCAAGATCCAGATCGCCGACGCGGGCGAACGGAACCGGCGATCGCTGGAGGATCTGGGGCTGGATTTTTTGTTGGAGATCGATCCGCCGGCCGCGGTTTGGCGCGGGCAGGTCGATGAGATTCGCGGCAAGCTCCACCCGCTGCGCGAACACGCGCTGCCGGGGTCTCTGGACCGGGCCCAACACGTGTTGGAGGCGCACCGGGTGCTTTCATCCGCCAATCCGGAGAACGCCCAGAAATTCTCGAACGTGGTGAACCTGTTGGAAGCGGAGGTCGCGGCCAAACGAAAACCGGAGGACGGCTGAATCCCGGGGACGGGGAGACGGTGGCAGGAAACCAGGAAACCGGATGTACACCGTCATCGCATTCATTCTTCTCGGCGTCGTCCTGCTGGTCGCGGCGCTGATTCTCCGGGACTGGGCCTGGCGCCTGCGGCGGCTCAAGAAGCGCCTGAAGGCGCTGGAAACCGAGGAAATGCGGATGTTCGCCTTCCTGCACGACCTCGGCAGCGCGATCGAGTGCGACACGTCGGTCAAGGCGCTCTCGCGCATGATCGTCGACGGCATCGACAAGGTGGTGACCGCGCGCGGCGGGGCGATCTATTATCTCACCGAGGACGGCCAGCATCTGCTGCCGGCGTACGTATCCGAGCAATGCCCGCCGCTGACCGGCGTGCCGGTGGAAATCCGCAAGCGGTCAGAGCGCGACCCGCGGGTGCTGGAAAGCCACCTGCGCCTGGCGCGCGTCGGTCTGGACGAGGGAGTTCTCGGCCACTGTCTGACCATCGGGGCGGCCGTGTGGGTGCCGGACGTGAAGAGCCACGAGACGATGCGGGACGCATTCAGCCATTACGAGGGCGAGGTGGCCGCGCTGCTCGCGCCGCTGCGGCACGCGGGCAAGGATCTCGGTGTGCTGGCGGTGGCCCGCCTCAAGGAGGACGGCTCGTTCAGCGGCAACGATTTCGCGGTGTTCCGCTCGGTGGCGGAGCAATCCGCCTTCGCCATCGGTAACGCCAACATTCACCAGGAGGCGCACGAGAAGAGGGCGTTCGAAACCGAGCTGCGCACCGCGCGCGACGTCCAGCGGGTGCTGCTGCCGCAGACGGACCCGGTGATTCCCGGCTACCGGATCAGCGGAGTGAACGTGCCGGCGCGGATCATCAGCGGCGATTACTACGACTACCTCGGCGCGGGCGCGGACGGCCACGGCGTGGCGATCGCCGACGTCTCGGGCAAGGGGGTGGCGGCGGGCCTGCTGATGGCGATGTGCCGCAGCCTGCTGCGCTCGCTCGCGGCGGAGGAAGTCTCGCCGTCGAAAGCGCTGGCGGCGGTCAACCGGCAGCTCTTTCCCGACATCCGCGAGGACATGTTCATCAGCATGACCTACCTGGTGCTCAACGACGCGGACGGCAACCTGACGATGTCGCGCGCCGGGCACGATCCGGCGCTGTGGTTCCACCGCCGCACCGGAGCGGTCGAGCTGGTCAAGCCGCCCGGCCTGGCGCTCGGGATCGACGCGGGAGATGTCTTCGAGCGCGTCACCCGCGATCACGCCCTCCAGCTGGAAAGCGGGGACTGCCTGCTGTTGTTCACCGACGGGGTGAAGGAGGCGGTGGATGACCGCGAGGAGGAATTCGGCACCGACCGGCTCAGCGAGGTGTTCCGGCGTCACGCGATGCTCGGCGCCGAGGAGGTTGTCTCGGCGGTGCAGCGGGAATTGAAGGCGTTCACCGGCGAGTCGCCGCAGATGGACGACATCACGCTGGTGGTCATCGAAAAACGCTGAGCCACGAGCCGGAGCGGCCGCGGATCACGCCTGGTCGGCGAGCAGGTGGTTCAGCGCCACCGAGCGGCGCAGCGCGCCCATCACGTCGATGAGCGCGCGGTGGTCCTTCGCCGCTTTGGTGCAGGCGGGATTGGCGTAGGCGTGGCGGCTGATGTAGCGGCCGATGTCGGAGTAGAGCTGGTGGATCTGGGTTTCCTGCAGCGAGAGCTCGGCGCGGTGGATGGAGATCTCCCGGTTCGCGTCGGCGATGATCTGGAAGGCCTCCGCCGCCTGCTCCCGGCGGTGGTGCCGGCGGTCGGATAGCTCGTGGTCGACGCGGTCGAGCGCGCGGTCGCCCGCCTCGATGCGGTCGGCGATTTCAGTGCGCCGCTGTTTGAGTTCGGAGAACTGCGCTTTCAGCTCGTGCAGACGCGCGCGGGTGGCGTCGAGCTCGGCCTGCGGGTGGGAGGCGTCCTTCGAGAGAACCTCGAGTTTCATCTTCGCGCCCTCGAAGGCGCGTTTGATGGACCGGGCCTGGTTCAGGATGTCGTCACGCTGGCGGGCGAGCGATTCCAGCTCGGCGATCGCGGCGGAGCGTCGGGCGAGCAGTTCATGGTGGGGCTCCGAAGCCTGGCCGAGCAGGGCCGAACGCTCGTCGTGGGCGGCGGCGAGCTGGTGCTCGCACTCGGTCAGTCGCGTGCGGATGTCCTCCCGTTCCTGGGTCAGCTTGCGCAGGTTCCAGTATTCCACGGCCAGCTCTTCGACTTCGGCGATCTTGGGCCAGACCTGATAGCCGAGGATGGCTTCCGCTTCGCGCAGCAGATGCATTTCGCTGGCGGCCTCCGACATCCGCTTGGTTTTGCGGTGGAGGCCGAACGTCCGCGCGATGCGGGCGACGAGGTAATGGGCGGGGGTCATCGGGGGAGAATCAGCCTGCGAGGTTGCGTTTCAGGTTGGCGATCACGCCGATGTCTTCGAGCGTGGTGGTGTTGCCGCAGATATTGCCGGTGACGACGAGCTCCTTGAGCAACCGCCTCATGATCTTGCCGGAACGGGTTTTCGGCAAGCCGGGAGCGAAGTGGACGTCGTCGGGCTTGGCGATCGCGCCGATCACCTGGCCGACGTGGTTGCGGAGGTCGCCGCGGAGCGGTTCGCTTTCGGAGAACCCTTCCTTGAGGGTGACGAAGGCGACGACCGCCTGGCCTTTGAGGTCGTCCGGGCGGCCGATCACGGCGGCCTCGGCCACGGCGGGGTGGGAAACCAGCGCGCTTTCGATTTCCGCGGTGCCGAGGCGGTGGCCGGAGACGTTGAGCACGTCGTCGAGGCGGCCGATGATCCAGAAGTTGCCGTCCTTGTCGCGGCGGGCGCCGTCGCCGGCGGTGTAGTAGCCCTCGAAATCGGACCAGTAGGTCTTCTTGTAGCGCGCCTTGTCGTTGTAGATCGTGCGGGTCATCGACGGCCACGGCTTGCGGATGACGAGGCGGCCGTCCTGGTCGGCTTTGCACTCGTTGCCGGCGTCGTCGAGGATCGCGGCGTCGATGCCGAAGAACGGCAGGGTGGCGGTGCCGGGCTTGCAGGGCGTCGCGCCCGGCAGCGGGGTGATCATGATCGCGCCGGTTTCGGTCTGCCACCAGGTGTCGACGATCGGGCAGCGCGAGCCGCCGATCTTCTTGTGATACCACATCCAGGCTTCCGGGTTGATCGGTTCGCCCACCGAGCCGAGCAGTCGCAGCGAGGAAAGGTCGTGTTTGTCCGGGAACTGGTCGCCGGCCTTGATGAAGGCGCGGATGGCGGTGGGCGCGGTGTAGAAAATGGTGACGCCGTATTCCTCGATCATCTGCCAGAAGCGGCCGAAGTCGGGGAAGTTCGGCGCGCCTTCGTACATCACCTGGGTCGCGCCGTTGGCGAGCGGGCCGTAGACGATGTAGGAGTGGCCGGTGATCCAGCCGACGTCGGCGGTGCACCAGTAGACGTCCTCGTCGCGCAGGTCGAAGACATACTTGGTCGTGACGTAGGTGCCGGTGAGGTAGCCGCCGGAGGTGTGGAGGATGCCCTTCGGTTTGCCCGTCGAGCCGGAGGTATAGAGGATGAAAAGCGGGTGCTCGGAATCGAACGCCTTCGCCTGGTGCCTGGCGGGAACCTTCGAGGTTTCCTCGTGCCACCAGACGTCGCGACCGTCCTTCATGGAAACGTCGTTGCCGGTGCGCTTCAGCACGATCACGCGCTTCACCTTGTCGTATTTGGCGAGGGCCTCGTCGACCGCGGGTTTGAGCGGGACGACCTTGCCGCGCCTCCAGCCGCCGTCGGCGGTGAGGATCGTGGTCGCGCCGGAATCTTCCAACCGGTCGACGATCGCGTCCGAGGCGAAGCCGCCGAAGACGACCGAGTGCACCGCGCCGATGCGGGCGCAGGCGAGCATCGCGAAGGCGGCTTCCGGGACCATCGGCATGTAGATCAGCACGCGGTCCTTCGCCTTCACGCCGTTGGCTTCCAGCACGTTGGCGAGGCGCGCGACCTCCTTCTGCAACTGCCCGTAGGTGATGACGCGTTTGTCGCCCGGTTCGCCCTCCCAAAGGATCGCCGCCTTGTTCTTGCGCGGGCCCTCGGCGTGACGATCCACGCAGTTTTCGCAGACGTTGAGTTTGCCGTCGACGAACCACTTCGCGAACGGCGGCTTCCAATCGAGCACCTTCGACCATGGCTTGCGCCAGACGAGTTCTTTCGCCTCGCGCGCCCAGAAGGTCGCTGGTTTCTCGACCGATTCCTTGTGCAGCGCCTTGTACTGCTTCAGCGACGAAATGCGGGCCTTGGCGGCGAACTCCTTGGTCGGCGTGAAAACGGGGTCGGCGGCGTGGCTGGTGGCGGGCGCTTTCTTCGCGGCGGCCTTTTTCGCGGCCTTCTTGGCGGGCTTGCTCATGTGTCGGAAATCCAATGCACGGCGGGCACTCCGCCATGATGGGCGACACGCTACGCAAGCGAATCAAGGCGCGACAAGCGCGGATCACCGGTGCCGCTTGCTGCCGGGGCGTTTCGGCGTGCGCTCGGAGCGCGGGGTGGCCGGTGGGCGGCCGCGTTTCGGCGGCTTCGGCTTTTTCGTCAGTTCCTTCTGCGCGCGCACCTTGGCGGCGGGAATGAACGGCTTGGCGGTTTTTTTAGCAGCTTTCGCCGGTTTGGCGGCGGCCTTTTCCTTCGCCGCCTGCTTGCGCTCGTCGACCGTCTCCTTGGTGAAACGCTTGGCGTTTGCCTCGGATTTCGGATTCTTCAACAGCATGCCGATCTCCGCCGCGTTGAGCTGCTGGAAACCGCCGGGTTCGAGGTCGCCGAGCCACAGCGAACCGATGCGGACGCGCAGGAGCTTGGTCACCTGATAGCCCATCGCCTCGAACATCACGCGGATCTGCCGCTTGGCGCCGTGTTCGAGCACGACCTTGATGCGGCGGGCGGACTGCCGCTCGATCGATTTCGCCTTCAGTTTGCCCTCGGGCGTGTAGATGCCGACGAGGAACTGGTCGAGGCGCTCGTTCTCGAACGCCTGGTTCGAGGTGACGTGGTATTCCTTCTCCATCGACTTCGATGGATGCATCAGCTTCTGCGTCAGGTCGCCGTCGTTGGTGAGGATGAGCAGGCCCTCCGAGTCGCGGTCGAGCCGGCCGACGTGGTGGAGGTGGTGCAGCGCGGGCGGCAGGAACTGGTAGATCGTTTCCCGGCCGAGCTCGTCTTCCTTCGAGCAGACGAAGCCGCGCGGCTTGTGAAAAGCGACCACCACCGGCAGCTTCTCCACCACCTTGCGGCCGTCGACCTTGACGAAGTCGCCGTCACCGATGCGGGTGCCGGGATTCTGGCAAATGTGGCCGTTGACCTCGACGCGGCCGCTCTGGATCAGCTCGTCGCAACCGCGGCGAGAACCGATGCCGCAGGAGGCGAGGTATTTATTGAGGCGGGTGCCGTCGTCGCTCATGTCAGGAAGACCAATCTAAAAAGGAAAAAAGAGAACCACGAAAGACACCAAATTTCACGAAGGTTCTGATTTCGTGAGCTTTTGTGTGTTTCGTGGTTGAAAAAAGGGAGCCTCAGCATGGGTGGCGGGCTCGCTCGATCACGCAAAAAGGCGCGGCCCCGCGAGGGATCCGCGCGCGTTTCGCTAAGAAAACGAGCAAAGGCGATCAGCCTTCTTGCTTGGTCTTGGGCAGACCAATCGGCGTGCGGCCGGCTTTCCATTCGCCGCGCGACTTGAGGAGCTTCACGCGCTCGAAACGCTTGAGGACGGAACGCTTGCCACCAACGGTGCCGCTGGCCTTGAGGCTGTTGTGCTTGGACATGACAGGAAAATGGTTCGGGTTGGAACGCGGGGCGCGGAAACTAGGAGCGAGCCGGACGCTTGGCAACCCGAAAATCCGGCGTTTCTGCTTCAAAATCAGAAAGAGAACCACGGATGAACGCGGATGAACACGGATTGGGAGGCTTTGAGCCGGGAGCCTTTATGGCGAGATCTGCGTCCATCTGTGTTCATCCGTGGTTCCTTTCCTGGCCTTCCGGGCCGTTGACGAAGCTAAAACAGCGGGGCAAGGTCCGCCCGTGAGCGTTCCTACGGTCAATTTCAAGGTCGGCAACGAAAAGCTGATCCGCGTGCTCGACGGCGCGTCGGCGCACCTCCGCGGCTTGCTCGCGAAACAGGGCCGGCCCGACGGCGCTTTGCGCATCGCCGTGGTCGGCGGCGGTTGCTCCGGCTTGCAGTATAAAATGGACCTCACCGACGGCCCGCGCGACCGCGACATCCTGGTGCCGAGCAACGGCGTCAACGTGGTGATCGATCCGAAGAGCGCCCTGTTCGTCAGCGGCAGCGAGCTTGATTACTCCGACGACCTGCAGCAGGGCGGCTTCAAGGTGACCAATCCGAATGCGGTCGTGACCTGTTCGTGCGGCGAAAGTTTCGCGGCTTAACCCCATGGACGCGTTTGAACGGCTCGGGGTGCCGCGGAGGCTGGAGGTTTCCGAGGGTGAACTGCGGGCGGCGTTCCGCGAAGCGGGCAAACGGGTGCATCCGGACGCCGGCGGTTGCGAGGCGGAATTCGCCAAGCTGCAAGAGGCGTTTCTGACGCTGTCGAGCCCGTCGCGGCGGCTGAAGCACTGGCTGGTGCTGGCGGGCAAGGCCGGCGACGACCGCGGCGCGATCGCCCCGGGACTGATGGATTTGTTCGGGAAGGTCGGCGGCGTGCTGCAACAGGCCGAGACGGTCGCGCGGAAACGCGATGCCGCCCAATCGGCGCTCGCCCGGGCTCTGCTGGAGGGCGAAACCCACGTTTGCCGCGAAGCGGTCGAGGGGATGATCGCGGCAGTCGAAACGGCAATCGCGGGGGAAACCTCGGCGTTTCCCGCGATCGAAGCGGGCGAAACGACCGATGCCGAGGCCGCCCAAACCGTGCGCAATCTGGCGTTTCTCGAAAAATGGCGGGCGAACCTGCGCGAGCGGTTTGCGAGGTTGGTGTGAGACCGCCCGGCTCTTGCCAAACCGGTCCGCCGGGGTTCACCTGCGCGGCATGAGCGACGCGATTCTCGGGATCGACTTAGGCACGACGAATTCGGCGGTCGGGGTGGTGGACTCCGGGTTTCCGATCCTGCTGGCGAACGAAGAAGGCAAACGGATCACGCCGAGCGCGGTGTGGCTCGGGGCGAACGGCGGCGTCGAGGTCGGGCAAAAGGCGCTGCGCCGTCGCGGACTGGAGCCGGGCCGCGTCGTGACGAGCGTGAAGCGGCTGATGGGCCGGCGTTTCGGCGAGGAAGTCGAATTCTGCGTGCCGATGGAGCGGGCGGCCGACGGCGGTGTGGCGGTGCTCGGCCGTTCGCCCGAGGCGGTTAGCGCGGAGATTCTCAAAGAGCTGAAACGGATCGCCGAGTGGCGTCTGGAGCAGCCGATCGGCAAGGCGGTGATCACCGTGCCGGCGTATTTCAACGACGCCCAGCGAGCGGCGACGAAGCGGGCGGGCGAACTGGCCGGGCTGGAGGTGGTGCGGATTTTGAACGAACCGACGGCCGCGGCGCTGGCCTACGGCCTGGACAAACTCGGCGAGCACGCGCGGGTGGCGGTCTACGACCTCGGCGGCGGGACGTTCGACCTGTCGATTCTGGAAATGCAGGACGGCGTGTTTCAGGTGCTGGCGACCCACGGCGACACGCGGCTCGGCGGCGACGACTTCGACGCGGCGCTCGCCCGTTGGGCGGCGGCAAAAGGCGGGGTCGAGTTCGACTCGCTCGACGCGGCGGCGCGGGTGAAGCTTTTGGAAGAGGCGGAGCGGGTGAAATGCGCGCTTTCCGACGCGGACGCCGCGGTGTTCCGCGCGCCGTTCTTCGACGGGGCGAACAGCCTGGAGGCGGCGGTTTCCCGCGAGGACTTTGAAAAACTCGCCGCGCCGGGGATCGAGCGTTCGCTGCGGCATTGCCGTCAGGCGCTGGCGGACGCGAACGTTTCGCCCGCCGATTTGAACGCCGTCGTGCTGGTCGGCGGCAGCACGCGGATTCCGGCGGTGCGGAAGGCGGTGGCGGATTTGTTCGGCCGCGAGCCCGACGTTTCCCAGCATCCCGACGAAGCGGTCGCCTTGGGAGCGACGATCCAGGCGGGCGTGATGAGCGGGGCGATGCGGAAAATGGTGCTGCTCGACGTCACGCCACTGAGCCTCGGCATCGAGACCTTCGGCGGGCTGATGAACGTGCTGATCCCGCGCAACACGACGATCCCGTGCAAGGCGGGCGAGATGTTCACCAACGCGGCCGACGGCCAGCGGACCATGCGGGTGCGCGTGCTGCAGGGCGAACGCGAGATGGCGCGCGACAACTGGGAACTGGGGAAATTCGACGTCGCCTTCGAGCCGGGGCCGAAGGGCCGGGCACGGGTCGGCGTGCAGTTCCGCCTCGACGAGAACGGCTTGCTCGAAGTGCTCGCCCGCGACGTTTCCACCGGCATCGACACGGTGGTGAAGATCGAGAGTGCGGCGGTCGATGTGGACGACGCGGCGGTCGAGCAAATGGTCAGCGAGTCGGTCGAGCACGCGTTCGACGACATGGCGGAGCGCGTGTTCACCGAGGCGAAGCTGAAGGCCGACGAGCTGCTGCCGGCGGTGGAAATGGTGCTGGCCCAGGGGCTGGCGGAGACGGACGAGCGCGCGGAAATCGAATCGGCGGTGGCGGCGGTGCGCGCGGCATTGGCCGGCGGCGCGGCGAATCCGCTCAAGGCGGCGGTGCAGCGGCTCGATGCGGCGACCGAGGCGCTGGCGGCGCGCTTGGTCGAGCGGGCGATGGAGGAGGCGCTCGAACGCCGGTTGGCGGGCGATTGAAGCAATCCGTGGCTTGCGTTCCGGGGCGCAGGCTTCAACGTGCCCCTCTGGTATCGGGTATGGGAGAACCTGTGGAACATCGCGAATCGGGTGAGCACGAGGAACCGTCGGAATGGGCGGATGCCGCGCCGCTGGAGGCCGGAGGCGGCTCGTCGGCATTGCCGTCGAAAAAACCGGCGGCGGACCGCCTGATCACCGCGGCGCGGGCGAAAGCTCCTGAGGCCGCCGCGGAATTCGCGGCGGAAACGAACGAGCCTCCCGCCGAGATCGAGGCTCCGCTGCTGCTGGTGCCGGAGCCGAAAGGCCCGTCGCGCTTCGACGCGGGCGACCAAGCGCACGCCGTCCAGCACGCCAAGACGGTTTTCGTGCCGCGGCCGGCGGTCGAGGATCCCGCGGCGAACGTCGAAACCACAAGCTGGGGGCGGGCCGCGGGCGGGCGATCCTTAGGCTGGATGGCGTGGACCGCGGGTGCCGTGCTGCTGTTGATCGTGGGCGGATTGGCCATCCAGCCGCTGCTGCGCGAGCAACGCGGGGTGGAGCAGGCGTCCCTGTTCGAGCAATACCGGGTGATCGAGGGCGAAAAGGAGAAAACGGAGGACCAAGCGGGGCTGTCCTATTTCGAAGAGCACGCCGACGTGGTGGCGCGCGAGATGGGCGACATCCTCGGGCGCTACGCGCGCGCGCGCAGCGCGAGGGAGGCAATGCCATTGCTGCGCGATGGCGAGAAGCTTGGGCAGCGGCTGCTGGAATCCTGGCAGCCGTGGGACGCGCCGGCGGATTGGGACGGCGCGTCCAGCGCGATCATGGGCTACGGCAAGTCGGGGAACCGCGCCTATGCATTCATGAGCGGGAGCCGGCCGGATTTCTCGCCGTTCCAGATATTTTTCGTGCGGGAAAACCAGCGCCTGCTGGTCGACTGGGAGGCGACGGAAGGTTTGTGTTCGCATTCGTTCCGGGAGTTGCAGGACCCGGCGCTGAAAGAGGCGGTGGTGCGGGTCGTCGCCTCGCCGACCCGCTACTATTCGGCCGCCTTTCCCGAATCGAGCTACCGGGCGTTCCAGCTGGTGATGCAGGACAAGGAGTCCTACCTGTGGGGCTACGCGCCGCTCGGGTCGCCCGCGGAGCGGCAGTTGTCCGCGATTTTCCAGCGGGGAATGATTGTCAACGAGCAGACGCGCGCAGAGCCGGTGCGCTTGAAACTGGTGCGCGGCGAGGAGGGCGGGCAGCCGAATCAGTGGGTGATCGCCGACATGCTTCACAAAGGCTGGGTCGCCCCCTAAAACTACCACCGTGCATCACGAGGAAAACCGAGGTTGGTTCCATTGCGGACGTTGCGGCGCGCTGTTCCAGGCGCAGCCGGGCGAATCCGTCCAGCGCGTTTGCTCGCACTGCGGCCGTCACCCCTCGGTGTTCGGTGGCACGACCGTGCGGGTGAGCCGCATGCCCGCGGCCCCGTTCGCCTCGGCCTTGGCCGCCGCTCCGGAGCGTTCGTCCCGCCGCCGCGGACGGAAACGCCCGGCGCGTGACAACAAGGCGGGCCGCTGGATGGTCCGGATCCTCCTCGCGTGGTTCGCCTTCATCGGGCTGATTTTCTGGGCCGGCAAGGTCCTGTGGGAGGGGGATGTAGAGGTCGGCGCCCAGACCCGCTCGAAGGATGCGCTGCTGGCCAACACCGGGGTGAGCGAGGATATGGGGCTGTTGCAGCGCTCTCTGAACGACGCCTGCCAGACGATGGCGAATTTTCTCCAGGCGCGCAGTCCCGAGGAGCGCAGCCAGTTCATCCGCCGACCGCTGGATACCGTCGGCAAGATGGTCCGCTACTACGCTCTGAATCCGGACCCCGGCATCCGGCCGGAAGACATTTCGCTCAAGGACCGGAGCGTGCTGCACATCGGCGACGTGCGGGCGATCGCGACGGTCTGGCAGGTGGCGGACGGACGCGTGTTCGACGCGGTGTTTTTCAAGGAGGACGGCGAATGGCGGCTCGATTGGGAGCACTTCACGCGCTACAGCGACCACCCGTGGGTGCTGTTCCTCAACGGCGACGGCCCGTCCGAGGGTGAATTCCGGGTGCTGGCGCGCGAGCGGCTCGCGCTCGACCGCCGCGGGACGAATGACATCGGCATCGTCGCCTACGCGCCGCGTTTCGGGCGGACGGACGAGGCGGGATCGGAGTCGCCGGAATTCCTGGTGAAGCGCGACAGCGAGCAGGGCAAGCTGCTGGTGGCTGCCTTCCGCGATCTGGAGCAGCACCACCGGCCGTTCGGCGCCTCGCCCGCTAAAACCGACCCCGACGACCTGGTGCGCCTGCGGATCCGGGTCCGGCGCGAGACCGACGCCGACGGCAGCAAGCGCTTCGTGCTCAAGCAGGTCGTCGCCGCCCACTGGCTGACCGTGGACGATCCCGGCGTCGTCACCGAGCCGTGAGTTTCAGCAGGCGGCCGGCTGGAACAAGGCCTCGCGCATGTAAGGCATCGGGTCGGTCTGCGGGAACCAATGCTGGAAGGCGAGCGCGCCCTGGTGGAGCAGCATCGACAGGCCGTTGGCGGTGCTCGCGCCGGCGGATTGCGCGGCGGCGAGCAGCGGGGTGACCGCCGGTTGGTAGATCGTGTCGTAGACGCAGACGCCCGAACGCAGGCAGGCGGCGGGCAAGGGCGAGCCGTCGCCGTCCTTCAGCCCGACCGAGGTGGCGTTGACAAGCAAGCCACAGCGGCGGCTCCACGTTTCGAGCTGCGGGTCGTCGAAGGCCAGGGCGACCACCTCGGTCGTCGGGCCGAGTGCGCGCAGCCGATCGACCAGCGGCAGGATTTTTTCGAGCGTCCGGTTCACCAGCACCAGCTTGGGAACGCCTTGCAGCGCGCATTGGGTGGCGATCGCCTGGCCGGCGCCGCCACCGGCGCCGGCGACCATCACGGCGAAGGTGCCGAGGGGCGAATCGAAGGCCTCGTTGATGGCGCGCACGAAGCCCGGTCCGTCGGTGTTGAAGCCGTGCGTCGTGGCGTCCTCGAAGCGGATCGTGTTCACCGCGCCGAGCGCGCGGGCGTCGGGATGGACGGCGGTGCTGGCCGCCAGCGCGTCGAGCTTGTGCGGGACGGTGACGTTGCAGCCGATGAACCCGAGCGCTTTCATCCGGGCGAAGGCCTCGGCCACCTGGCCCGGCGGGACGTCGATTTTCACGTAGCGGACGTCGAGGCCGAGGGCGTCGAGCGCCGCCTGGTGCATGCGCGGCGAGGACGAGTGCGCGACCGGATGGCCGATCACCGCGAGGCGGGCGGGTTTGTCGTGACCGGCGTCGAGGCGTTCGCGGGAGATCAGGTCGTCGAGGGTGTAAAGCGGGCTCATGGGAAAAGGGTGGCTATTGAGAGGCCGGTGGCCGGTGGCGAGTGGTGAGAAAGAGCAAGAACGGCTCGGGGCGCGGTCAAGGCATCGGTTACTTTTGCCGGGAACTGGAAACTGGCAACTTCTTCCGGACCCCTGGCCCCTAACCACCGCGCTGGCCACTCAGGGCCGACCGGCGGAACGAGCGCCACTGCCTCAGGCCCGGAGTAGGTCGCCGAGCCGCTTCACGCGTTCCGCCGCGCGGAGCTGGCCGAGCACGGCGAGCATGTCGCCGAGGTCCGGGCCGTGGGCGCGGCCGCTGAGGGCGACGCGGACCGGGAACATCAGCTGGCCCGGTTTCGCGCCGGCGGCCTTCGCGGTCTCGCCGATGGCGGCCTTCGCGGCGTCGGCCGACCATTCCGGCACGCTGGCGAAGGCGTCGGCCAGCGCGGTGAGCAGGCCGGCGGCCTGGGCGTTGCCCTTCACTTTCTCGAACGCTTCGGTTTCGTAGGCGAAGGAATCCTCGAGCAGGAAGGCGATCGCCTCGGGCACTTCCTGGAGCAGGCGGACCTTTTCCTTCACCGTGCGGACGACGGCCGGGTAGTCGTCGCCGACCGGCAGTCCGGCGGCTTCGACGAACGGCCGGGCGGCATCGGCGAAGGCTTCGTCGCTCAGGCGCAGCAGGTGCTGCTGGTTGAGCCACGCGCATTTTTCCGGATCGAAGCGGGCGGGCGAACGGTTCACCGCCTCCAGCGAGAAGCGCTCGATGAGCTGGAACAGCGTGAAGACCTCTTCGTCGGTCTTCGACGACCAGCCGAGCAGCGCGAGGAAATTGACCACCGCGGAGGACAAGAACCCCTGGCGCGGGTAATCGCCGACCGCCGCGCCGGCGTCGCGTTTCGACATTTTCGAGCCGTCGCCGTTGAGGATGAGGGGGATGTGGGCGTAGAGCGGGGCCGGCGCGCCGAGCGCCTCGAACAGCTGGAGGTGCTTCGGCGTGTTCATCAGGTGGTCCTCGCCGCGGATCACGTGGGTGATCTTCATTTCGAGGTCGTCCACCACGTTGACGAAATGGAACACGTAGGAGCCGTCCGAGCGCTTCACCACCATGTCCGGCGTGTTGCTCTCGTCCTCGTAATTGATCGTCACCTCGCCGCAGACCAGGTCGTTCATGGTCACCGGCTTGCGCTCGAAGCGGAAGCGCCACGCGCCGCCGTCCTCATAGACGCGGTCCTGCTGGCGCAGCACCTCGAACCACTTGTCGTAAATCCCGCGGCGCTCGCTCTGGAAATACGGGCCATAGGCGCCCCCGACCTGCGGGCCCTCGTCCCAGTCCATCCCCAGCCAGCGCATGCCGGAAAAGATCGCGTCGCGGGCCTCCTCCGTGTTGCGCGCCTCGTCCGTGTCCTCGACGCGCAGCACGAAGGTGCCGCCGTGGCGGCGGGCGAAGAGGAAATTGAACAGCGCGGTGCGCGCGCCGCCGACGTGCAGATAACCGGTCGGCGAGGGGGCGAAGCGGGTGCGGACGGACATGCGCGCGGTGTAGCGGGCGGGGCGGGTGGGCGTCGAGCACGGAGCGCGCGGGTGTGGCTCGGATGGCCAGTCGGCGGTTGAGGTGCCAGGGGCCGGTGGTTAGGGGAAGAGTTCCAAACCAAGAATCGCTCGCTTCGGGCGCTCTTTTCTGGCCACTCAGGCCCATGCCCGCTCCGTCCGAACACCCGCGCGACCCGCTTCATGGGCTTACGCTGGAGAAAATCCTCACCACGTTGGTCGAGCGGCACGGCTGGGAAACGCTCGCCGAACGGATCCGCATCCGCTGCTTCCAGAACAATCCGAGCATCAAATCGAGCCTGACGTTCCTGCGAAAAACCCCTTGGGCGCGGGAAAAGGTGGAGGCGTGGTACCTCTATGATTTGCGGAAGGGACGGCGGTGAATGACCGCCTGGAACTCTTCCCCTAATCCCTGACCACTGGCACCTGGCCCCTCAAAGGCTCACGGGCCAAACGACACTCAAGGCCTCCACGCCTCCCCGAAATGCGGATTGCCCGCCTGCCCTCCGCCCGCTAGTCTCCGCGCCCCGCCACCCGATGAAACCGGTTTTCCTCTACGACACGACCCTGCGCGACGGCACGCAAGGCGAAGGCTTCCAGCTTTCCGGCCTCGACAAGCTGCGCATTGCCAAACGTCTGGACGAATTCGGCGTCGACTACATCGAGGGCGGCTGGCCGGGCTCCAACCCGAAGGACGTCGAGTTCTTCCAGGAGGCGAAAAACCTCAAACTCAAGCACGCCAAGCTCGCCGCGTTCGGCTCGACCCGCCGCGCGAACACCCCGGTCGAGGACGACGCCCAGGTCCGCCTGCTGCTCGAAGCCGAGACGCCGGTGGTCACCATTTTCGGCAAAAGCTGGGAACTTCACGTCACCGAAGTGCTGCGCACGACGCCGGAGGAAAACCGCGCGATGATCCGCGACACCGTGGCGCATTTGAAAAAGAACGGCCGCGAGGTCGTTTACGACGCCGAGCACTTTTTCGACGGCTACAAGGATTCGCCCGAACACGCGCTCGCCACGCTGGAAGCGGCGGCCGAGGGCGGCGCGGATTGCCTCGTGCTGTGCGACACCAACGGCGGCACGCTGCCCCATGAGGTCGAGGAAATCTGCCGCGCGGTGCAGGCCCGCATCCCCGGCACCGCCGTCGGCATCCACACCCACAACGACTGCGAACTCGCGGTCGCCAACGCCGTGGCCGCGGTCCGCGGCGGCGCGGTGCAGGTCCAGGGCACGATCAACGGCTACGGTGAACGCACCGGCAATTGCAACCTCACCTCCGTCATCCCGATCCTCCAGCTCAAGATGGAGCTGCCGGTGATCGACCACCTGGAAAAACTCCAGGAGCTTTCCTACTTCGTCGACGACGTTTCCAACAACCCGCACTTCGCCCGCGCGCCCTTCGTCGGCCGCACCGCGTTCGCCCACAAGGGCGGCATGCACGTCAACGCGGTGAAGAAGCTCGCCCGCAGCTACGAGCACATCCGCCCCGAATCGGTCGGTAACTCGCAGAACATCCTCGTCTCCGAACTCAGCGGCCAGGACAACATCCTGATCAAAGCCGAGGACCTCGGCCTGCCGCTGGCGAAAGGCTCCGCCGAGGCCAAGTCGGTGCTCGCCACCGTCAAGGCACTCGAGCACGAGGGCTATTCGTTCGAAGCCGCCGGCGGCTCGCTCGAGCTGCTCATCCGCCGCGAGCTCGGCCAGTATAAGAAGCCGTTCGACCTCAAGGAATACCACACCAGCTTCCGCAAATACGGCGACGGCCACGCGCCGGTCTGCGAGGCGACGGTGAAGCTCTACGTCGACAGCACCGCGGAATACACCGTGGCGGAAGGCCATGGCGTGGTGAACGCCCTCGACGTCGCCCTGCGCAAGGCGCTGCTGCCATTCTACCCGGAGATCGAGAACATCTCGCTGGTCGACTACAAGGTCCGCATCGTTGACGGCCACGACGCCACCGCGTCGAAAACCCGCGTCCTCATCGTCACCACCGACGGCGAGACCAGCTGGGGCACCATCGGCGTCTCCGACAGCATCATCGAAGCGAGTTGGCTCGCCATCGTCGACGGCATCGATCTGTTCCTGCAGCGGCGTTGAATCGGGAGAGCGGATTCGTTCCGCCTCTTCCCCGGCTTCCCCCCGATGTCATGAGGCCTGGTGCGGATTTTTTGCGATGGGGATGGATCAAGCGCCTGCGGATGGGATATGTCCGATTTTGTGACCTATTTGTGCCACTCGGAAGCCTGACGGGTGTTGCGCGTGTCCCGGCCGCGCTCTAACACGAGCCCGGCCGCTGTCGGCCGCGACAGGCATGAAACGCTCGATGAAGTTCCGTGGACTGGTGGCTCGCACCAGCTGGCTGATGCTCGCTCTGCTGGGTTTGGCGAACGTGGCGCTCGCCCAGCTCCCTCCGCTCAAGCTGCCGGTGGCGTCGTATTACGCAGAGCGCTCGCTCGGCGGCTTTTTGTCGGGAGGAAAATTTGTCAGCAATCCCGAGGATTTGGGTTACTGGACCTATAAATACAAATCCTACGTTCTAGGGGAAGACTACCTGCTGCAAGCGCCAACGGCTTTCCAGTTCTCAAGCACGTATGGACAGGTGTTCATGCCGCTGCCGGGTGGCAAAATGCTTCGTGCACTGAGCGTCGCCAGCTCGACGCTCAGGATCACCACTCATGAGGCAGGAAGCGAAACTGTGCTCACAACGCACGACATCAGCTCAAGCTACCCGAATGAACTGATGGCGGCATGTGGAGATTATGCCTTGGTATACAAAAGCTATCTACGGAAGGTGATTTTGGTTCCGCTGGCGGAGGGGCAATCGCCTGTCGAACTCGATCTTTCGTCGGTGCTCGGTGCGCAAGACAGCATGCGTAAAATGGTGGCGGGAGGTGCTTGGTTTGCCATCGGATATTACGTTCAGGGTTCTTGGGATAGACTCGATTGGAGAGTGTATCGAACCTCCGATTTTGAGCCAATGGGCTCTTTTTTTAGTAATAATGCTTCGTCCATTTCGTCCGTATTTGCGTTGGAGGACAGATACATTGCGATTTCGGATGCTGCACAGATTCAACTCTGGGACACTGAGAATCTGAATGTGGCGGCGAAGACCATCACTGCGGTTCAAGCGGGGAACGCTCGGTTCGAGGAAGTTGTCGGAGATGGCGCTTCTTTGTGGGCCGTGGTCGGGGTGGGGAACTCGGGTGGTCGTGCTGCGCGGCGGGTCAGTCAGCTGGTTCGCAACGCCACAAGCGGCGACCTCGAAGTCGGTTACCAAGCGGAACTCGACATTCCTCAGTGGCCATATGCGGACCTTGGCCTTGCAGCGGAGGGATCAATCGCGCTTTTCCGCAATTCGGCCACGGGGGCGACGCAGGTGTATGACAGCCGGGCGATCCAACCCGTCGTCGAAATGGTGCCGGGCGAACCGGCGGCGGAATCTTCAGGCAAGGCATCGTTTCTCGTCAGCCTGGACGAGCCGGCGCAGGAGGCGTGCAGTGTCCGCGTGGTCGCACGTTCCGGCACGGCGACGGCGGGGGCCGACTTCGTGGCGCGCGATTTTCGTCTCGAATTTGCGCCCGGAGAACGCGCGAAACAGGTCGATATCACGCTGCTGTCGGACGTGCTGCCCGAAAATCACGAATCGATCCTAGTGGATCTTTTGGAGCCGGAGGGTTTGGTGGTGCGGCCGACCGAAGACTCGCGCCTGGTCATTCGGGCGAGCGGTTTCCAGCTGGACCAGCAGGTTTTTGCCGGACTGCCGGAAGGTTGGGGAAAGCACGATGTGTTGGCGGTGCTGACCAACTACCTCATCGCCCGCGTGCAGCGCCAATCCCCCGGTAATCCTAATCAAACGGAATACAAGATCGCGGCGTTCGACCTGAAAAACGGCGGCTTTGTTTCGTTCGCGGACTTCGACACCAACCAGAAAAAAGGGTGGTCGGAAGCGGATGGTTTGGTGGGCTATTTGTTCACCCGTAATTTTCTCAACGACTCCACCCTGTATCGCTGGAATCCGCACAACGGGGGAACATTTGAAACCCGCGAATACAACCACTCCGGATACGGCGAAACATTCACTCCGATCTGGGCGGGTGGAAACCGTGTGGCAGTGGTCAAACGCAACGATTACGATCTCAGCGCCGCACCGGGAGGTCTTGGCTTGTTCACGCTTGCCGGCACCAAAGTCGACGGCGTGAATCCAAATCAGTGCGAATTCGCGCTGAGCGACAAATATTTGGCCGTCGTTGCCTATTATTACGGAAACTCAAGTTCGGATTATTGGAAGGCCAACCGGCTTTGGCTGCACGTCTATGACCGAGCGACGTTGGCCAGGCTTTGGTCGCAAGAGGTCGTGCCGACCAATAACAACCAGTTTTCCGTCCAGATTTCCAACGAGCTCGTTTTGGTGTCGAACGATCGTCTGAGGGCTTATGGGGCGACGACAGGAAACTTGCTTTGGTCGCGCAAGCCGAGTGCGGGATCTGGCACGGGCAACGGCGATTACCCGGCGGGGCTCAGGGCGATTGGGCCGAAGCATGCGTTTATCCAACGGGGCGGCGCGTATTATACCTCGATCGAAGTGGTCGAACTGGAGACCGGAGCCTATCTCGGTCCGCTCGAAGTCGGGGATCTTTTCAGCCCTGCGTCCACGGTTGAATCCATTCTAGGAAGTGGCAGCGGAGTGTTTGTCGAACGGGATTCCCGCAACATGGGCGGATCCGAATTGATGGGGAACACGTGGGTCGAGCTGAAGGCCGAGCGCACGCGGCCCGCGGTGATCATGGATCCGGCGGTGCTGGCGCTGGCAAATGGCGGCGTTCCGGTCTCTTTCCATTTGGCCGAGAACTACAGCGGGCCGGTCGAGGTGCAGTTATCCAGCACGGTCAAAACCAATGGCGGATCCTATTCGTCGGCATTTGCCAACAGTGCGCTGAGCTTGCCGGGGGATGGGTCCGCGGTGACCGCATGGATGGATCTGCCTCCTGAGTTGGTCGGTTGGAATCTGGCGGCATTGAGCGGCAGCATCCTGGTGGACGGCCACCCCCTCGCGCAAAACTACGCCTTCCTGCCGGCCGTCGTGGGGGTTAACTCGCTTGCGGATCACCAAACGCAGCTCGCGACCGGATTCGATTTCGCCCAAGCCTCGGTGATGAAGGTTGGCGACGGGATGATCTTTGTCGGTTACCCCTATTTTTCGGGCGGCAGCAACCCGGGGAATGGCAAAGTGGAAGTGTTCAATGCGGTCACCGGTGCGCACCTGCGAACCATCCAGCGCCCCGCCAGCCCCGCCTCCTATCTGTTCGGGACCACGTTGCACTACCGTGATGGCAAACTGCTGGTAGGCGCACCGGGCGTGCCGCCGGGGTATGACACGAAACCGAAGAGCGGCAGCGTGCATATCTATGAAGCGGCGACCGGCCAAATGCTGGCGACGATTCTCAATCCGACACCCGGCTCCTGTTTTGGCTCCGAGCTTGCTTCGTCCCCGGATTACTTCGCGGTTTCCGCAGTGAATTCGCGGCTGATGGATGCCAAAGGCCGAGGTTCCGTCACCGTCTTCCGCTGGAGCGATTACAAACGGGCGTTCTCGAAAACGGGGGATCCCCTGATGGGGACGAGCCTTGCCTTCACTGGCAACGAACTGCTCGTCGGAACCCCCGGGGCGACGGTCAAAAAAGGTCGCTATCTCGTCACCCAAGCCGGGCGCGTGCAGCGGTTCGAGCTGCCGAAAGGCAAGGAAGGGGCGGCTTGGTACTCTCCCTGGCTGGTGGAAAAGGGCTTCGGCATGAAGGTGCTTTGTGACGGCGGGCCTGCGGTGGTCGGCTCCGCCGAGCCATTCACGTGGTACCCGGAGGCGAACTTCCAGGTGTTTGACGGCCCTGGTGCAGCACCGCGGTTCATGTTCAAAAATGGGGGCGGGTTCCGAGCGTCGGATGCCTCGCTCCAGCAAGGCTTGTTGGCAATCGCCAGTGCCGGGTATGTCGCGCTGGTTTCGCCAACGGACGGAGCTGTGCCGATGGAATCGAGCTTCTCGGTTAGCGTGGCCGCCAATTGCTACGCGCTCGACTCGAACTCCAATCTCTTCTGGCTTGGCGACGGCAAGCTGTTCCGCGCCGACAAGGCGGACCTCGGCGGTTTCGCGTGGTGGGCGCACGCCTCCATGCCCGGATCGGGGGCGGCGGATCCCGCGGCCGATGCCAACGGCAACCGCCAGCCGGACCTGGTCGACTACGTGACCGATCGCGCGGGCATGTCGCCGGTGAGCGTCTCCGTGAGCAACGAGATGCTCGCGGCCAACGTGAATTCGGCCGTGCCGCGGGACGTCTGCGTCCGGATCGAGGTGCAGGATTTCGCGGGTGGCTGGCAGGTGATCGGCAGCTGGGCCGGCGGTCTCTGGTTGCGCGGCGACCTATCGCAGGGCGTACCGGTCGAGCGGACTTGGGCCCAGCCGCAGCAATACCGCGTGGTCTACACTTGGCTAGGCCGGGAGGAGTAATCCATGGCAATGCTCAAACCGCTCGGAAATGCTGAAATGAGAGGACCGACCCCATTTACAAGGTCGGGGGTGTATGCGGCGAGTGATATTAATTATTTCGCTCAGGGGATGCTGCAGGCTGAATTTTATAGGGGGTCGGTTGTGGGGGATGTGGTGAGGATTGGTAGTGTGTTTGGTTACAATGTTGCCCAGGGGGTGCGTTATGGCGATTTTTGCAAGAATTGGAATCAGGGTGTGAATTCTGGTCAGGTTTGGTCTAAATCTGGTTTTTTATACCATTCTTCCGTGAGATGGGGTGGTGCGGTAATGCTTGGTTCAACGGATATGTGAAATGAAAACGAGATTGTTTTTTTGTGCATTGATTATGCTTTTTGTTGGCTGCCGAAGGATGGGTTTTGAAGAGAGGGCTTTGTTGCTTGCTGGCAATGAAAGGTTTGTTTCTTTGGTTGGTGAGTTGTATGCGCTTGATTATCGTTTGGATGACGAGCGTGTTTTTTTGAATATTGGAAGTCGCGAGGAGGTTTTTTATTTGAGGGGTGAAATCGAAAAAATTTCAGGATGCAAGGTGCTTGGCGTTTTTCAATCGTCTGGGTCTGGTTATAAACATATCGTCTTAAAGATGGAGGGAGGCATGCTTGTTGTTATTGATGGCTCTCGTGAATTCCATAATGCTGAATATGGAGGGGTGGTTGTAAAAAGGATTGGCGATATGGAATTTCTGCGGCTTGAAAGGTGAAGTGAACCGTAAATGGGGTCGGTCCTCTCATTTTGACATTGCGCCGGGCCGAGCGGGTTGATAAATGGGGTCGGTCCTCGCATTTTGACATTGTGCCGGGCCGAGCGGGTTGATAGATGCGCCCATGGCCCGGGCGTTGCGGATCGAATATCCTGAATGGGGTCGGTCCTCACATTTTGACATTTCGCCGGGCCGAGCGGGTTGATAGATGCGGCCATGGCCCGGGCGTTGCGGATCGAATATCCAGGTGCGGTTTACCATGTGATGGCTCGCGGAGATGGTGGGAAGCGGATCTTCGAGACCGAGGAAGATCACTTCGCCTTGCTCGCCCGTTTGGAAGAAGCCTGTGAAAGCCATGGCTGGCGGGTGCATGCCTGGGTGCTGATGAGCAACCATTTCCATCTGCTGTTGGAAACCCCGCAGGCGAATTTGGTCAGCGGCATGAAATGGTTGCTCGGGGTCTTCAGCCAGGGCTGGAACCGCGCCCGGAAACGTCGCGGTCACGTCTTCCAAGGCCGCTACAAGGCGGTGCCGGTCAATGGCACGGAGGCCGATCCCTATTATTTCCGCATCGTGGCGGACTACATCCACCTCAATCCGTCGCGGGCCGGTTTGGCCGGAGGGGAGGAAAGACCGCTGACCGGTTACCGCTGGAGCAGTTTGCCGCACTACGCCAGGGGCAAGGGACCGGAATGGCTGGAAACGGGCCGGGTGCTGGGCGCGTTCGAACTGGCGCGGGACGGCCGGGGCCGGCGGGCGTATGGGGCGTGGTTGGAAGAACGGGCGAAGCAAGGCGGAGAACTTTCCCAAGCGGCGATGGATGCGCTGCGTCGCGGCTGGTATTTGGGCGAAAAGACGTTTCGCGATCGACTGCTGGAACTGTTGGAAAAGCCCGCGATGCGAAGAGAGCCGCACCGGAGTGGCGAGGCGGTGCGGGATCGCGGACTGAACGAAGCGGAGCGCTTGATCCAGGTTTGCGCGCCCGCTCTCGGTTTGCCGGTGGAGCCGGAGGCACTCTCGGCTTTACGCAAGGGGGATGCCCGGAAGGTCTCTCTGGCGATGCTCCTGAGGAAGCGAACGATGGCCCCCAACTCATGGATCGCGGAGCGACTGGCGATGGGAACGCCTGGCTCGGTCAGCCGGTTGGTCGGCGGAGCGAAAGCGGAGCCGAAGGTGCTGGAAGAAGTGGCGAGACTGGAGGAAATGCTAAAATGAGAGGACCGACCCCATTGGGTCCGTCCCTCAGTGCGTCCGCCGGTTCTGGGCGGCGAGGATGATGCCGGCGCTGATGCCGCAGCCGATGACGAGCAGCAGCTGGACGGCGGCGGCGAAGTCGAGGGTGTCGATCTCGGTGCCGCCGGCGTATTTTTTCAGCGAGAGGAAGACGTTGCGCGGGGTGGTGTTGCGGTAGTCGCTGCGGAAGGTCTCGGCTTCGCGGACGAGCAGGTCGATGCGCTCGTTGACGTAGAAGTCGGAGGCGGGGCGGACGCCGCGGTCGTCGTCGGGCCAGACTTTCATCGTCTCCACCTCGAGGCGGCTGCCGCTGCGGGCGGTGTCGACGATGCGGGTGAGCAGGTCGCGGGCTTCGCCCGGGGTTTTCGCGCCGGCGGCGAGCAGGCGGCGCAGGCCTTCTTTCATCAGATCGAAGCGCTCGGCGGGCAGGCCGGAAAGGCGGACGTCGAGGCTTTTCATCATCTCGATGCGGCGCTGCAGGCGGTTGCGCTCGTATTCGAACGGGTTGCGGGTCGCCTGGGTGACGATGAGCGCCTCGTAGGAGTGGCGCAGCGGCATGAACCACGCGGGCACGGGGGTGGCGCCGCGCTCGCGGTTGAAGCCGCTTTCGTGGAACAGCCCGCGGTTCATCTCGCGGTAGGGCACCAGCGCGCCGGCGAGCAGCATCTGGGGCACCAGCAGGAGCGGAACGGAGGTGAGGGCGGCGCGCTCGGTTTTGACCAGCGAGGAGACGACGAGGGCGAGGCTGGTGCCGGTGAGGGCGGTGAGGGTCATCCACAGCCAGTGGTCGAGCAGCATGCCGCGGATGTTGAGGATGGCGTTGCCGACGACGAGGTAGGCGAGGCACTGGGCGGCGCCGACGAGGCCGAGCGCGCTGAGTTTCGCGGTGACGTAGAGGCCGGGGCCGGGCTGGCAGTTGCGCTCGCGGCGCAGCAGCGGGCGGTCGCGCAGGATCTCGGTGGCCGAGTTGGTCAGGCCGAGGAACATCGCCACCGTGGCGCTGAGGAACAGGTAGGCGGGGATGTGCAGCGCGGTGGCGACGGAGTAGGCCTCCTCTTTCGGCGAGGCGCGCAGGGTCAGGCCGATCAGGGCGGCGAGCAGCGGGGCTTCGAGGAAGGTGCTGTAGAGCGTGCCGCGGTTGCGGACTTTGGAAAGGAGCGCGCGCTGGAAGTGGGTGGCGAACAGGGCGAGCGAGGCGCGCAGGCGGCGGACGGGCCTGGGCGGCACCGGCAGCGATTCCAAGGGCTGGCTTTCCGCCGGGCGGGCGGCCAGCGGCGGGCTGGCGGCGTCGAGCGAGTCGACCAGGGCGAGGCTTTCGAAGCGCTCCTGCCAGAACGACGCGGGGAAACGGCGGGCGGCGCCGGGGTTGATGCCGCCGCCGATCGCGCTGAGCGGGGTTTCGAGCACGTCGAAGACGAAGTCCGCGCCGAGCGGCTGGCCGGTCAGCACGGCCGGGTGCTGGATCGCGAGCTCGTCGCAAGCGTCGCGGAAATAGCCGACCATGGAGGCGGGCGTGCCGAAGTAGGCGATGCGCCCGCCGTTATCGAGCAGAAGCACTTTGTCGAACAGGCGGAGGACGGGCGAGCCGGGGCGGTGCAGCGAGGCGATGACGATCTTGTCGCGGGCGAGCGAGCGCAGCGTTTCGGCGACGTGCTCGGAGTCCTTCGACGAGAGGCCGGAGATCGGCTCGTCGAAGAGGAACACCTCGGCGCGGCTGCCGAGGTCGAGCGCGAGGTTGAGGCGGCTGCGTTCGCCGCCGGAGAGGGTTTTTTCGCCGGGCGATCCGACGCGGCGGCGGGCGAGCGGTTGCAGGCCGAGCTCGGCGAGCACGCTGTCGACGCGGCGTTCGTGCTCGGCGAGGGAGAGCGCCGGGCGCCGCACGGTGATGGCGTGGCGGAGGTGCTCGCGGACGGTGAGCTGCGGGTTGAGCGCCTCCTCCTGCGGCATGTGGGCGACGAAGGGGACGAGCCGCTCGCGGTTTTCGTAGAGCCCGATGCCATTCATCAGAATGCGGCCGCGGGTCGGTTCGAGCTGGCCGGAGAGGACCGAGAGCAGGGTGCTCTTGCCGCTGCCGCTGGGGCCGATGATGCAGAGCATTTCACCGCGGCGGACTTCGAACGCGATGTTGTCGAGCGCGCGGGAGTCCGGGCCGAAATCGTGGATCACGTCCTCGGCGCGGAGCGAGTCGATCTGCGTGCGTTCCTCGTCGAGGAAACCCTCGCTGAAGCGGCAGCGCACCGCCTGGCTGCCGGACAGGCGGATCAGCGAGCCGTCGAACAAGGGCGCGGTGCCGCGCACCAGCAGGCCGTCGACGGTGATCGCGCCGTCGGCCTCGCGGACCTCCAGCACGCCTTCGGCGCGTTGTTCGTCGAAGCGGATGAACAACACGGCGCGCGGCGACATGCCGGGGCCGAGCAGCAGGTCGCCGCGGGAGAGCGCGTTCGGGTCGTTGGAGGCCAGGTATTCCTGGCGGTCGCTGGCGAGGCGGAAACGGCGGCCGGCATGGGTGGCGCGACGGCGCAGTTCGTCGATCGAGACGCTGAAGCCGGCGTGGTCATGGAGCCGGTCGTGGTTGCTACAGCGGACGACGTCGCCTTTGCCCAGCGGGCCGTGTCCGCCGGCGAACAGGGGAGTGTCGCGGAACGCCTCGACCTCGGCGGTGAGACCGAAGCGCACGCGCACCAGGCTTTGGCGGCTGCGGGTGCGCTCGGCGGTGAAGCCGTTGTCGCCGGCGGCGAGTGAGATCGCCGGCGGGTTCTCGGTTCGCCCGACGTCGAGGAAGAACAGCAGGTCCTCCTGGGTCAGCGTCCAGCCGGGGACGACCAGCGGCTGGCGCTCGCGCATGCGCAGGAACGCGCCGGCATCGAGCGAGCGGCCGCGCACCCACAGCGGGGCGGGGCCCATGTTGCGGACGAGGATCAGGTCGCCGGTGCGGTAGACGCGGAACGAGTGGTCTTTCGCCGCCGGCGGCAGCTCGACGTCGGCCTGCTCGCCGCCGAAAATCAGCCGGTCGAAGGGCGGCTGGGAGTCGACCGAGAGGCCCTGCATTTCCCGCAGGATCGCCAGCCCGTAGTCGGGCCGGCCGAGGCGGCGCATGAATTTCTCGAAGCTCACCCGGCTGCGCTCGGAGCGGCCGGCGGCGTCGACCAGGGTGAACAACTGCAGGCCGACGGCGAGTTTTCCGGTGTCGTCGAGCGTGTCCTTGAGCTGGGCGGCGACGGCCTGCAGCGGCGTCGGGTGTTTCACCGCGCGTTGCAGGCGGCGGGCGAGCCAGCCGTGGTCAACCTCGGGAAACGCGCTGCGGAGCAGGTCGAGGATCAGGTCGGCCTCCAGCGGGCTGAGCATATCGTCGAGCGTCGCGAAGGCGGCGAAGGCGTCGACCAGCGGGCCGACGTGGGCACCGGTGCCGGGGCGCAGCGAGCGCAGGCGGCCGATGCCGGGGATCAGGCGCAGCCAGCGCATCCACCGCATCCAGCGGATGACGCGCGATTCGCGGGGCGGCGGGGCTGCATGAAGGTCCACGCCGCGGATGTTGTCCGGCGGGTGGCACCGGGCACAAGCCCGGAGGGTGTACCGGGCGATCCGGGGAGCTTCCCGGCGCGGGTTTCGCTGAGAAAAAAGGGGTTTCCTTTTCCAAGCGCGGTTTTACCCTGCCGTGCCTTTTGCGCGTGGCGCGAGGCATGCTAAACTGCCTTGCCGGCCACGACCGGTCTGTTTTTTCTCATCATGTCCGATTCTCCGAACCCCCGACCGCCCCAGAATCCGAACCGCGGTCCCGGCGAGCCTGCCGGCTTCAACTGGAAGCTGTTCATTATGTTCTGCCTCGCGCTGCTGGTGCTGGGGCTGGCGTATTTCAGCAACAACCTGAGCGTGCGCACCGAGGCGCTGACATTCCCGCAGTTCCGTAAGGCATGGGACCAGGGCCGGATCGTCACGGCTTCGGCCAAGTATCCGCTCAAGGTGGTGACGGGCGAATCGCCCTATGACGCCGTCATTTCCGGCTGGATCGCGCCGGAAAAGGTCGCGCCGAAGACCGAGGCGAAGATCGACCGCTACGACTTCAAGGTGCCGGTCAACCTGCTGCTCCAGAGCGAGGAAATCCGCACCCTGCTCGGCAACGAGATGGTCACCCGCCAGGTGGCGGACGCCGCCGCGCTGACGGCCGACAACGCCGCCAAGACGCTGAGCATGGCCGAGTTCCGCAAGGCGTGGGCGCTCGGCGAGGTGAACTCCGGGCCGGTGCTGGTCAGCGCGCCGGGGTCGTTCGACGCCGTGCTCGCCGGCACGCGCCTGGAGGTGCTGAACCGCGCGCCGGTCGCCGGCGCGGACGGCAAGGTTCCCGAGCCGCTGCCGTTCAAGGTGTCGGTCTCCACCGCCCTGAGCTCGCAGGAACTGAGCGCGCTGTTGCAATCCGACGCCGTTTACGAGCGCAACGCCGACTACCTCCGCAGCGCGATCTTCACCTTCCTGCCGGTGCTGCTGGTCGTGCTGCTGCTGTTTTTCCTGTTCCGCCAGCAGATGAAGGCCGCCGGCCGCGGCGCGATGTCGTTCGGCAAGAGCAAGGCGCGCCTGCTGACGATGGACCGCAACAAGGTGACCTTCAAGGACGTCGCCGGCATCCAGGAGGCGAAGGAGGAGCTGTGGGAAATCGTCGATTTCCTGCGCGATCCGCGGAAGTTCCAGAAGCTCGGCGGCTCGATCCCGAAGGGCGTGCTGATGGTCGGCCCGCCCGGCACCGGCAAGACCCTGCTCGCCCGCGCGATCGCCGGCGAGGCGGACGTGCCGTTCTTCTCGATCTCCGGTTCGGACTTCGTCGAAATGTTCGTCGGTGTCGGCGCGTCGCGCGTCCGTGACATGTTCGAGCAGGGCAAGAAACACGCCCCGTGCCTCATTTTCATCGATGAAATCGACGCTGTCGGCCGTCACCGCGGCCACGGTCTGGGCGGCGGTCACGACGAGCGCGAGCAGACGCTCAACCAGCTGCTCGTCGAAATGGACGGCTTCGACACCCAGGAGGGCGTCATCATCATCGCCGCGACCAACCGCCCGGACGTGCTCGACCCGGCCTTGCTGCGCCCCGGCCGTTTCGACCGCCAGGTCACCGTTTCCCTGCCGGACGTCAACGGCCGCGAGGAAATCCTCAAGGTCCACGCCAAGAAGATCAAACTCGCCGCCGGGGTCGACCTCGCGGTGATCGCCCGCGGCACGCCAGGCTTCTCCGGCGCCGAGCTGGCGAACTTGATCAACGAGTCCGCGCTGCTCGCCGCCCGCAAGGGGTTGGCCGCGGTGACGCTCGCCGAGATGGAGGAGGCCCGCGACAAGGTCCGCTGGGGCCGCGAGCGCCGCAGCCTGGCGATGAGCGACAAGGAGAAGATCGGCACCGCTTGGCACGAGGCCGGCCACGCCTTCCTCAACATCGTGCTGCCGCACACCCACCCGCTGCACAAGGTGACGATCATCCCGCGCGGGCCCTACCTCGGCGCGACGATGTATTTGCCCGAGGGCGACAAGTATTCGACCCAGAAGAAAGAGGCGCTCGACAGCCTGGTGGTGACCATGGGCGGCCGCATCGCCGAGCAGTTCCATTCCGACGACGTCTCGAACGGCGCGTCCGGCGACATCCGCCAGGCGACCAGCCTCGCGCGGGCGATGGTCTGCGAATGGGGCATGAGCGACAAGCTGGGCATGGTGGAATACGGCGAGGGCGAAGGCCCGGTGTTCCTCGCCCGCGACATGGGCGGCCGCCGCGCGAACTACTCCGGCCACACCGCCAAGGTCATCGACGAGGAAATCAAGCGCTTCATCGACGAGGCGTACCAGCAGGCGACCGACATTCTCACCGCGAACCGCGACAAGGTGGAGCTCATCGCCAACGCGCTGCTCGAATACGAAACGCTCGACGCCTCGCAGATCCGCGACCTGATCGAGCTGGGCGAGATGCGCAATCCGCCGAGCTCGCCCAAACCGCCGGCCCTGCCCGAGGAATACCGCAAGAAGGACGCGCCGAAGGCCAAGGACGACGGTTCGCCCGAGGACAACGGCCCGCTGCCGGGCACGGTCGTCGGCGCTCCGGCCTGAGGAATCGTCCCTCCAATGCTTTCACGCTCAAGGGTCCGCCACGCCGGCGGACCCTTGTTTTTTGCCCGGATCCGGGTGAATTTGCAGGATGAACACGGGGCATCCCATCAGCTCGGCGTATCTCCTGCTGGGTGTGCTGATCGCTCTCGGCGTGATCCTGATCGTCGCCGCGGTGATGCAGCTGATTCTCAGCGGCGGCACGACCGTCTTCCCCATGGACCCGGGCCTGCCTTATCCGGTGAACGTCCGGTGAAGGGGCGGCATGCCGTCGGTTCAGTTCGGCTCGACCACGGGGATCGCGCGCGGGATCGGCGAGGACGATTCCTTGAGGTGGTCTTTAATCAGAAACCAGATCGCGGTCGCGAGCAGGAGCGACAGGATCTTCGCGATCCAGTTTTTCGTCAGGTGCAACTTCATCGGTCGTGGTATCGGGCAGGAAGATGTCGGCCAGTTTTTCGCGGAACAGCTTTTCGCCGAGGTTTCGCTCCAGCTCGCCGTCGACGCAGATTGAGATGCTGCCGGTTTCCTCGCTGACCACGATGATCACGGCGTCGCTTTCCTCGCTCAGACCGATCGCGGCGCGGTGGCGCAGGCCGAGCGAGCGGTCGCTCAGGTCGCGCTGGCTGACGGGGAACACGCAGCCGGCGCCGGCCACTCGGTCGTCGGCGATGATCATGCCGCCGTCGTGCAGCGGGGATTTCGGGAAAAACACGGTCATCGCCAGCTCGGGCGAGAAGGTGGCGTCGAGCGTCACCCCGGTTTCAAGGTGGGGTTTCAGGCTGATGCTGCGCTGGATGGCGAACAGCGCGCCGATGCGCTTTTTCGACAGCGCGATCGCGGCGTCGGCGAAGCGCTCGAGGAAGGCGACCCGGCGGGTGCTGGAGAACGAGAACAAGCGGCTGCTGCCGAGGCGGGCCAGCGCGTTGCGCAGCTCGGGCTGGAAGATGACCAGCAGGGCGAAGGCCAGCAGCGCGGCGGCGCGGGTGATGATCCAGCCGATGACCTGGAAATTGAAGATCTGGGAAACCAGCGTCAGCACCACCAGGATCACGCCGAGGCCGACCAGGATCTGGGCGCCGCGGGTCGCCCGGAACGCCCGGTAGATCTGGTAGATGCACACGGCGAGGATGAGGATCTCGACTCCGTCCCGCCAATGCTCCTGAAGGAAACGCCACATGGTGTGCCATGATGCTAGCGCCCGGGTGGGGCGCTGTCACGCCGCCATCTCGGGCGTCTTCGGACCGCGCCGCGATTGACGCCCGGGGCGGCATCCGCTCCCATCCGCGCATGCCGCAGCCGAGCACAGGAAAGTCCGCCGTTTCATCGTTCCGTTGGATCGCGGGCTACCTGATGCGTCACAAGAAGGTGTTCGTGCCCTCGGTCTTCGCCTTGTTCGCCACCGCGGTGCTGTCGCTGGCTTTCCCGTGGTTTCTCAAGGATCTGATCGGCAATCCGTCCGACGCCCTGCGCCAGGGGGTGGATGCCGCGGCGATCGTGAAAAAGATCGACCACACGCTGAAGTGGTTGATGGGAGCGCTGGCGCTGCAGGCGTTCATCGGGTTTTTCCGCGTCCAGGGCTTCATCCGCTCGGGCGAGGCGGCGCTCAACGACCTGCGCCGCGACATTTTCCGCCACCTGGTCGGCCTGCCGCTGGGCTATTTCCAGGAGCAACGTTCCGGTGCGCTGAGCAACCGCGTCTCGGCCGATCTCGGCGTGGTGCGGGACACCCTGCTCAACACCGTGCCGCAGTTCGTCCGCCAGACGGTGATCCTGATCGGCGGGTTGCTCGTGATTTTCGCCGTCACCTGGAAGCTCTCGCTGATCATGCTGGCGAGCGTGCCGGTGGTGGTGCTCGCGGTCGCCGCGTTCGGCCGCAAGGTGCGCGGGCACTCGCGCGCGGCGCAGGACGCGCTGGCCGAGGCCGGCACGGTGATTGAGGAAACCGTGCAGGGGATCGCCGACGTGAAGGCGTTCACCAACGAGGGCTTCGAGATCAAGCGCTACGACCACGCGCTGGACGCCTTCTACCGCGTCAGCCTGCGCGGGGCGAAGGCGCGCGGCGCGTTCCTCTCGTTCATCATTTTCGCGATGTTCGGCACGATCGCCTTCGTCATCTGGAAGGGCGCGCACATGCTGGAGAAAGGGGAGATCACCTCGACGGAGTTCGCCGCCTTCATCTTCTTCTCGATCTTCGTCGGGGCCTCGCTCGGGTCGTTCCCGGAGATCGTTTCCCAGATCCAGCAGACCGTCGGGGCGACCGACCGGCTGCGCGAGCTGCTCCACACGCCGGGCGAACGGACCGGCGGCGAACCGGCGGGCCGCCTGCAGGGCGCGGTGGCGTTCGAAAAAGTCGCGTTCCGCTACCCGTCGCGGCCGGACGTCCAGGTGCTGCACGACCTTGGTTTCGCCGTTGAACCGGGCCAGCGGGTGGCGCTGGTCGGTCCGTCCGGCGCGGGCAAATCGACCGTGTTCTCGCTGCTGCTCGGGCTGAACCAGCCGGAGTCCGGCAGCGTGCGGTTCGACGGCCGCGACGCCGCGGAGCTGGATCTCCGCACGCTCCGCTCGCAGCTCGCCATCGTCCCGCAGGAGGTGCTGCTGTTCGGCGGGAGCATCCGCGAGAACATCGAATATGGCCGGCCGGGCGCGACATTGGAGGAAATCCAAGCCGCGGCGAAGCAGGCGAACGCCCACGACTTCATCGCCGCCCTGCCCGAGGGCTACGACACGCTGGTCGGCCCGCGCGGCACCAAGCTATCCGGCGGCCAACGCCAGCGCCTGGCGATCGCCCGCGCGATTTTGGCCGACCCGAAGATCCTCTTGCTCGACGAGGCAACCTCCGCGCTCGACGCCGAAAGCGAGCGGCTGGTGAACGAGGCGCTCGAACGCCTGATGATCGGCCGCACCAGTCTGGTGATCGCCCACCGGCTTTCCACCGTCCGCCACGCCGACCGCATCCTCGTGGTCAACCATGGCCAGGTCGTCGAAAGCGGCACCCATGACGAGCTGATCGCCCACGGCGGCACCTACAAGCTGCTGGCCGAAACGCAGCTGGCGTGAATTACGGCAGCAGCCGGACGTGGTCGATCAGGCGGACTTCGCCGTAGAAGCCGGCGAAGGCGAGCACCGCAGGGCGCTCGATGGTGGCGACGGGTTGCAGCGTTTCCTCGTCGACGGTCGCGAGGTAGTCAGGCTTGAGAAACGGCGAGGCTTCGAGCAGCCCACGAGCCGCGTCGGCGATCGTTTCCGCCGAGCGTTCGCCGGATTTCAAAAGGTCTCGGGCGGCGAGCAGGGCCCGGCGGATGCGCGGCGCGTCGGCGCGGTGCTCGGGCGAAAGGCGGACGTTGCGCGACGACATCGCCAGCCCGTCGGCCTCGCGGACGGTCGGGTGGGGAACGATTTCCACCGGCACGTCGAGATCGCGCACCATCCTCCGGATCACGGCGAGCTGCTGGAAGTCCTTCTCGCCGAAGACCGCGGCGGACGCGCCGGAGAGCAGGAAGAGCTTGAGGACGACCGTGCAGACACCGTCGAAATGGCCCGGCCGGGCAGCGCCGCAGAGGTGGCCGGAAAGCGACGACTCCGTCACCGTCACCGAGCGGTCGGGGAAATACATCGCCGCCGGCTCGGGGGTGAACACGAGATCGGCGCCGTCCGCCTCGCAGGCGGCGAGGTCGGCCTCCAGCGTCTGCGGGTAGGCGGCGAGGTCGCCGGGGCGGTCGAACTGGATCGGATTGACGAAAATCGCACCGCCACGGTGCCGCCGGGGCCGGCGAGCTCTCGCGCGCGGCGGACCAGCGCGCGGTGGCCGTCGTGCAGCGCGCCCATCGTCGGCACCAGCACCAGCGGCTGCGGCGCGGTCCGGGCGGCGTGGCGGAATTCGGCGGGACTCGCGATCACGTGCATGGACATTCCGATGCCACCGGCGGACGCCGCCTGCGAGGCAAAAATCCCCGGAACGGCGGGGTTTCCGGCTGGTTAGATGCGTTTTGATGGACGTTGACGCGCCGCGCCATTCCATGCATCGTGCGGCATCCGTTCCGGATCAACCCCACCGATATCATGACTCTCATCCGCAAGTTCCTCGCGCTGGCCATGGCCGTGTCGCTCGCCGGCCCCGCCCTCGCCCAGGAAGGCAAGCTGAAGATCGCCACCGTCGACATGCAGCAGCTGTTCAAGGAATACTACCGCACCAACGAGGCGCAGAAGCAGATCAACATCGAGCGCGCCAAGATCCAGAAGGAGAACAACGACCGCCTGACCCGCATCCGCGAGATCGAAACCAGCCTCCAGAACCTCCGCAAGCAGCTGGAGGACGCCTCGATTTCCGACTCCAAGAAGCAGACGCTGCTCAAGGACTGGCAGGGCCAGCAGCAGGAAGGCGTCGCGCTCGACCGCGAGCGCCGCGAGTTCCTCCAGCGCCGCAACCAGGCGCTCAACGAGAAGATGATCCAACGCATGAAGGCCATCCTCGAGGAGATCCGCAAGCTGGTGGAAGAGCAGGCGAAGACCGAGAACTTCGACTACGTGTTCGACAAGTCCGGCCTCAGCACCTCGCAGGTGCCGTTCCTGCTCTACACCAAGGACGCCACCGACATCACCGCCGGCCTCCTGAAGGGCCTCAACAAGGACGCGCCGAAGGAAAGCCTGATCCCGGCGGAAGGCGGCGCTCCCGACCTCAATCCGGTTCCGGCCGGCGACCAGTAATCCGTTCGCGTCCGTTCCGGTGGCATTCGCCCTCACGCTCAAGGCGCTGGCCGAACTGGTCGATGGCGACATCGTCCGCGGCCGGCCCGACGATTCCTTCCACGGCATGGCGGCGCTCGACGCCGCCGGGCCGGACGACGTCAGTTTCCTCGGCAACGAGAAGTATCACCCGTTGTTCGTCGTCACGGCGGCCGGCGCGGTGATCGTCCCGCGAGGCGAAACCGGCGGTCCATCCTCGACCGCCCTTGTCGCCGTCGACAACCCGTCGCTCGCCTTCGCCGCGGTGGTGCGTCATTTCGCGGTGGCCGCCCGGCCGTTCGCGCCCGGCGTGCACCCGCGCGCGTGGGTCGACCCGACGGCCAAGCTCGATCCGACCAAGGTCCGCGTCCACCCGGGCGCGGTCGTGATGGCCGGGGCGGTGGTCGGCGACGGCAGCGACATCGGGCCGAACGTCGTGATCGGCGAGGACGCGGTGATCGGGCGGGACTGCAAGCTCCACGCGAACGCCAGCGTGCGCGAGCGTTGCGTGCTGGGCGACCGCGTGATCCTCCAGCCCGGTGCCGTGGTCGGCTCGGACGGCTACGGCTACGAGTTCGTCGGCGGCCGCCACCTCAAGATCGACCAGGTCGGCATCGTCGAACTGGGCGATGACGTCGAGATCGGCGCCAACACGACGATCGACCGCGCCCGTTTCGGCAAGACCGTGGTGGGCGAGGGCAGCAAAATCGACAATCTCGTGCAGATCGCCCACAACGTGGTGATCGGCAAACACTGTCTGGTGATTTCGCAGACGGGCATCGCCGGCAGTTCCCGTCTGGGCGACTACGTGACGCTGGCGGCGCAGGTTGGCGTGGTCGGCCACGTCACGATCGGCGACAAGGCGATCCTCGGCGCGCGCGCCGGCGCTTCGACCAATCTGGAAGGCGGAATCACCTACCTCGGAGCGCCCGCGCTGCCGATCGCCCAGGAGCAGAAGCTGCGCGCGCTGGTGCGGCGGTTGCCGAAGCTGGTCGAGGACGTGCGCGCGCTGAAGAAGGCGCGCGGCTGATCCACGGGCGTCGCATCCCGGCGTGCCGAAACGATGGTTTTTTTCGAAAACTCCGATGTACCATATGAAAGCTTCCTTTTCCACGCTGGGGCTGCTCGCCCTGGCGGTTTCCTTCGCCTCTTGCGGCAAGCGCGAGAGCGAGCCGGCGTCGCCCGCCGCCGCCCAGTCGGTCGCGGAGAAACCGGCGGACAGCACCGCCCCCGTGGCGGCTTCTGCCGCGGCCCCGGCGAAAGCGAAAGCCCCCGCGAACGGCGCGAAATTCGCGACCGTCGACTTGCAGAAGGTGATGAACGACTGCCAGCCGGCGCAGGATGCCCGCAAGCGGATCGACGCGATCCGCAACGAGGTGAAGTCCGAGGTCGACGAGCGCAAGAAGCGGCTGGACGGCTTGGCGGAAAACGCCGGCAAGACGGCGAAGCGCTTGCAAAACCCGGCGCTCGGCAAGCCCGAGCGGGAGACGCTGGCGAAGGATCTCAACGCGAAGCGCGACGAACTCAAGGCGTTGGAAGGCGAGTTTAAGGAGTTCACCGCCCGCCGGGAAAAGGCGATGAACGAGAAGATCCGGACCGAACTGGGCCGGATCCTGACGGACATCCGCACGCAGGCGCAGACGCTGGCGCAGGCGGAAGGTTACGTCTGGGTGATCGACCGCTCCGGCGTGGCGATAAGCCAGACGCCGGCGGTGCTCTACGTGAATCCGGCGTTCCCGGATCTCACCGCCGCGGTGACCCGGGCGGTCGACGAAGCGGCGAAAAAGTGAGTTGCCGGTCGGGCCGCGGTCGATCCCGCGGCCATCATTTCGTGTTCCATCCGCCGCCGAGCGCCTTGGCGAGGGCGGCGAGCGAAACCCGTTGCTGGGCTTCAATCTCGGCCAGGGCGAGGCGGGTCTGGAGCACGGTGCGGTCGGCATCGACCACCTCGAGATAGGCGGTCAGACCTTTGTCGAAGCGTTCCTGGCTGAGTTTCCGCGTGTCGCGGGCGCTGGCCAGCGCGGCTTCGAGCGAGCGTCGCGAGCGGGCAAGACCGTGTAGGTCGACGAGCGCGTCCTCCACCTCGCGCAGGGCGACGAGCAGGACCTGGCGGTGGCCGGCGAGCGCTTCGTCGAAGCGGCTGCGGGCGGCATCGTAGTTCGCACGGTTGGTGCCGCCGTCGAAGATCGGTGCGGCGAGGTTTCCGCCGAACGAAAGCACGCGGTTCTCCCAGTCGAGGAAGCGCCGCACGTCGATCGACTCGAAGCCGCCGCCGGCGCTCAGGCTGAGATTCGGGTAAAAGGCGGCCTTGGCGGCGCCAACGCGGGCGTTGGCGGCACGGAGTTTTTCTTCGGACTCGCGCACGTCCGGGCGGCGGGCGAGCACCTCGGCCGGCAGCCCGGGACGGATCGAGGGCAGTGCTTTGCCGCTGCCACGGCGGGCGACGGCGAACGACGATGGCGGCTGGCCGCAGAGCACGGCGAGCGCGTGCTCGGCCGATCCGCGCTGGCGCTGGACGGCGGCGAGGTCGTGGCCGGCCAGCTCGTATTCGGTGCGGGCGCGGCTGGTGGCGAGGCCGTCGGTGATGCCGGCGGTGGTTTTCGACTGCTGGAGGTCGAGCGCGTCCTTGCGGCTGCGCAGCGTGTCCTGGAGGACGGACTCCTGGGTGTCTAGCCCGCGCAGGACGAAATACTGGCGGGCGACTTCGGCGGCGAGTCCGAGCCGTTGGGCGTCGAACAAGGCCTCGCTGGCGGCGGCATCGGCGGCGGAGGCCTCGAGCAGGCGCTTGTTGCGGCCCCACAGATCGAGGTCGTAGGCCAGGTTGAAGGTGCCGCGGTAGCGCTGCTGTTCGAGGTCGATGCTGACACCGGGCGGCAGGTTGGCGCCGACGGCGTCTTGCGAGGCGCGGGAAATGCCGCCGCTGCCGGTGAAATCGAGCGTCGGGAACAGTCGGGCGCGGTCGAGCCCGACCAAGGCACGGGCGGTGTCGACGCGGGATTTTGCGGCGGCGAGGTTCTGGTTCGCCGCCAGCGCGCGGTCGACGAGCCGGTTGAGCTCCGGGTCGCCGAAGAGCTTCCACCAGGCGTCTGGCAGCGAGGCATTGCGCTCGGCGCGGCCTTCTTTCCATCGGTTGCCGCCGTCGCGCTCGGGCGAACGGAAATCCGGGCCGACCTTGCAGGCGGCGAGGGCCATGGGAATCGCGGCGAGGGGGATGAAGGAGAATTTCATCGGGAGAGCGGTTTCGTTAGCGTTCCGGGGCTTCGATGAAGAGGTCGACCTGCTGGCCGACGTAGAGCGGCGGGTTTTCCGGCCGTTGGAGCGAGTAGATCACCTGTAGCACGCGGGTGTCGACCCGTTCGGTGCTCGCGCCGGTGAGCGAGACCTTGGGGATGACGTAGGGTTCGATCCGGACGAATTCGAGCGGGAAGGTGGCGGACGGATCGCCCTTCAGGTAGCCGCGGGCCGTTTGCCCCGGGAGGATGCGGGTCGCGTTCTGTTCGTCGACGTCAGCGCGGACCTGGAGCCTGCCGGTTTCGCCGACGACCATGGCCGGCGATTTCGGCGAGGTGGCGGCGTATTCGCCGGCGCGGACGTTGACCTGGAGGATCGTTCCGTCGCGCGGGGCGCGCACGGTGAGGCGGGCGATGAGCAGGGCGATGCGTTCGAGCGAGTTCTCGGCGGCGGCGAGCTGCGCGCGGGCGGCTGCGAGCTGCGAACGGGCGACGGAGACGTCCTGGCGGCGGCTTTCGAGGTCGTCGCGGCTGACCGCCCGCGGGTCGGCGACCGCCTGCAGGCGCGCGAGCTGGCCTTCGAGTTTTTCCAGCTGGGCCTGGCTGACGCCGATCTGGGCGCGGGCGATCTCCCGCTGGGCGCGGGTGGCGAGCTCCTCGGCGCGCAGGTCGCGGTCGTCGAGGGCGAATAGCGGCTGGTCCGCTTTCACCGGGTCGTTGACCTGGACGAACACCCGCGTGACGAGGCCGGGAACCGGCACGCCGACGGCGACGTTCTCGCTGAGCGCCTCCAGGATGCCGGTGGCGGCGGCGGCATG
>Ga0207709_10000305_pt1 | contig 53275 bp, 41 predicted proteins | sample KBSM34metaG_FD_184397 | JGI IMG/M metagenome (GOLD analysis project Ga0207709, IMG submission 184397) | Miscanthus rhizosphere microbial communities from Kellogg Biological Station, Michigan, USA - KBS M3-4 metaG (SPAdes) (version 2) | ecosystem: Host-associated > Plants > Roots > Rhizosphere >...
GACCACCCGCGGCGAGCTGAACCGCAGGGCCAACCAGTTGGCGCGGGAACTCGCCTCCCATGGGGTGCGACCCGACGATGTGGTCTCCCTGATCGTTCCCCGTTCACTCGAGTGGATCGTCGGCATGCTCGCGGCGTGGAAGCTCGGCGCCGCCTACTCACCGCTCGACCCCGCGTGGGCCATCGAGCGGACCGAGGGGCTCATCGAGGCGAGCGGGGCAAGGGCCGTGGTCGCACTGAGCGGGTGGCCCGCGCTGGCGGACGCTCCCTTCGAGGTGACGGTCCTCGACGACCCCGACACCGTGGAGCGCCTCGAGGCGCACGAGGCAACGGATCCGGAGCGGGATCCGTGGACGGACGACGACGCGGGCCTGCGACTGGCCTATGTCATCTCGACGTCGGGATCGACCGGCCGTCCGAAGCCGACGCTGGTGCCGATGCGCGGCGTCTCCAACACCTTCCAGGCCTACCGCCGCATGCTGGACTTCGGTGCAGGCACCGGCGTCCTGATGGCGAACTCGCCGCTGTTCGACCTGACCCAGAAGAACATCTGGGTCGCGCTCGCGTACGGCGGCACGCTGCACCTGTCCGAGGACGGCTTCGACCCGCAGCCGATCCTGCGTCAGATCGGTACCGGGGACGTCCAGATCGCCAACATGGCGCCGAGCGCCTTCGAGGTGCTGGCCGACCTCGACACCGAGGGCGTACTGACCAACCTGGGCGCCGTGATCCTGGGCGGTGAGCAGATCCGGCCCGCCGCGTACAACGGGTTGATCGGCACGCAGACGCGGATGATCAACAGCTACGGTCCGACCGAGGCCTCCGACGTCACGTCGATCTACGAGCTGGACCTCTCCGCCCCTGACACCGAACAGGGCCAGATCCCGATCGGTACCGCCTGGGAGGGAGTGGATTACCACGTCCTCGACGGCCGCCTGCGGCCGGTGCCCGCGGGTATCACGGGTGAGCTCTACATCGGTGGCAACGCGGTCGGCCGCGGTTACGGCGGCATGACCGCCCTGACCGCATCACGATTCGTTGCGAGCCCGTTCGGTTCCGGCGGCGCCCGGCTGTACCGGACCGGCGACCTGGTGCGCGAGCGCAGCGACGGCGAACTGGTGTTCCTGGGGCGCAGTGACTTCCAGGTCAAGATCCGAGGTCTGCGGATCGAGCTCGGTGAGATCGAATCCGCACTGGTCGCGAATGCCGATGTCCTGCAGTCCATTGTCGTCGTGCACGACGACAACCGGGTGCAGCGTCTCGTGGGGTACGTGACCGCGGTCGCGGGCGCGACGATCGACACCGATCAGGTGCTTGCCGACGTGGGCCGGACCCTGCCGGCGTACATGGTTCCCGACCTGCTGCTCGTGCTCGACGAGATGCCGCTCAACACGAGCGGAAAGATCGACCGGAAGGCGCTGCCGCGCCCGCAGTTCGAGTCGCATTCCGATCACTACCGGGAGCCGTCGACGCCGGCCGAGATCGTGGTGGCACAGATCTTCGGCGAGATCCTCGGCATCGAGCGGGTCGGCGCCGACGATTCGTTCTTCGAGATCGGCGGCAACTCGCTGTCGGCGGCCCGGGTGGTTGCGCGGGCCAACGCGGCACTCGGCTCGGACGTGAATCTGCGCGAGGTGTTCGACGCACCGACGGTGGCCGGGCTGGCCGCCCTCGCGGCCGAGGGAGCGGGGACCGGTCGTCATCGGCCGGAACTCGTGGCGCAGCCGCGACCCGAGCGGATCCCGTTGTCGCTGGCTCAGTCTCGGATGTGGTTCATCAACCAGTTCGACACCTCGTCGCCCGCCTACAACCTCCCGCTCGGTATCCGGCTGACCGGGTCGCTCGACACCGAGGCCTTGGCGGCCGCGGTGGCGAGTGTGCTCGAGCGGCACGAGTCGCTGCGCACCGTGTTCCCGGACGACGGGGACGGCCCGCACCAGGTGGTGCTGCCCGCCGACGGACTCGACATCGATCTGACCCCGGTCCATGTCCGTGACGAGGCCGACCTGATGACGACGCTCGCGGACCTCGCGTCGCGGGGCTTCGACGTGACCGTCGAGATCCCGGTCCGGCCGCGCCTGTTCCGGTTGACCGAGAACGAGCACGTCCTGCTGTTCCTGGTGCATCACATCTCCTCGGACGGCGCGTCGATGGCGCCTCTGGCGAGGGACGTCGTCATCGCGTACTCGAGCTGGGCGAGCGGTCATGGCCCGGAGTGGGCGCCGCTCGAGGTCCAGTACGCGGATTTCGCGATGTGGCAGCGCGAGCTGCTCGGTGTCGAGGACGACCCGGAGTCGCTGCTGGCGCGGCAGGTCGGCTACTGGGTCGACGAGCTCGCCGGGATCCCGGAGGTGCTGCCGCTGCCGACCGATCGCCCGCGTCCCGCGGTCATCTCCATGGAGGGTGCCCGGGTCGAGTTCGAGATCGGTCAGGATCTGCACGGCCGGTTGCTCGAGCTGGCGCGCGAGCACGAGGCGACCCTGTTCACCGCCGTGCACGCCGCGTTCGCCGTGCTCCTCTCCAAGCTGTCCGGCACGGACGACATCGTCCTCGGTACCCCAACCGCGGGTCGTGGCGAGCGTGAACTCGACGACCTCGTCGGCATGTTCGTCAACACCCTCGCGCTGCGGACCGTGGTCGACCCGGCCAAGTCGTTCGTCGAGATGCTGCGCAGCACAAGGGAATCGGACATCGGTGCGCTCGCGCACGCGGACGTACCGTTCGAACGCCTGGTGGAGCTCCTCGCGCCCGAGCGGTCGACCGCGCACTCGCCGATCTTCCAGGTGGTCATCGCGCTGGAGAACACCGAGGCCGCGGTCCTGGAACTGCCCGACCTCGTGGTCGGCGAGGTCGACCCGGGCGTGACCTTCGCGAAGTTCGACCTGCAGCTCTCGGTGGGCGAGAAGGCCGATCACTCGGGGATGACCGGCACCCTGGTCTACGCGACCGACCTGTTCGACGAAACCAGCGTGCGCACCCTCGGGGAGCGGTTCGTGCGCCTGCTCGAGGCGGTCACCGCCGATCCGTCGGTTCCGGTCGGCAACGTGGAGATCACCAGCCCGGACGAGCGCAGGGCCCTCACGCCCGTGCGTGGCGCGGATTCCGCGGCCCCGGTCTCGCTGGCGGAGCTGCTGACCTCCGGAGCCGCGGAACGCGGTGCCCCGGCCCTGGTCTCCGGCGACCGCGTGGTGTCCTACGGGGAGCTCGACGACCGGTCCAGCGCCCTTGCCCGGGTGCTGATCTCGCACGGGGCCGGCCCCGAGACCTTCGTGGCGCTCTCCCTCGCGCGGTCGATCGAGTCGGCGGTCGCGGTGTGGGCGGTCGCGAAGACCGGCGCGGCGTTCGTGCCGATCGATCCCGCCTACCCCGCCGACCGGATCGAGCACATGGCCTCGGACTCGGGGGCGACGCTCGGCCTGACCACGACCGGGGCGCTCGCCGGACTGCCGTCCGGTGTGCGCTGGCTGGCGATGGACGACCCGGGCTTCCTCGCGGACTGGAACGCCGAGCGTACGGATCCGATCCTCGACGCCGATCGCACCACGGCCGCGCACGTGGACAACCCGGCGTTCATGGTCTACACCTCCGGCTCCACCGGCCTCCCCAAGGGCGTCGCGGTCACGCACACCGGCCTGGTCAACATCGTCGCCGAGCACCAGCAGAAGTTCGGCGTGCAGGCCACGTCCAGGGTGCTGCACTTCGCGTCGCCGAGCTTCGACGGCGCGGTGTGGGAACTGCTGATGGCCTCGGTCGCGGGCGCGGCCGCCGTCATCGTGGCACCGGGCATCTACGGCGGCGACGAGCTGCGCGAGGTGATGCTCGAGCAGCGGGTCACGCACGGCTACACGGGACCCGCCGCGTTGAACACCGTCGATCCCACCGGCCTGGTCGACCTGGAGTCGATCTCGGTCGCGGGTGAGGCGGTCAGTCCTGAACTGGTGGCCAAGTGGGCGCCCACCTATCCCTTCCGGAACCTGTACGGCCCCACCGAGACCACCATGATCGCGACCATCTCGGAACCGATGGTCGCGGGCGCGCCCGTCACCATCGGTGGCCCGATCCGCGGGGTGTCCGCGGTGGTCCTCGACGGGCGACTGCGCCCCGTCCCCTTCGGTGTGACGGGTGAGCTCTATCTCGCGGGCCCGGCGCTGGCCCGCGGCTATCACGGCCGCTTCGACCTGACCGCGTCCCGGTTCGTGGCCGACGTGTCCGGAGCGCCTGGCGCCCGGATGTACCGCACCGGTGACCTCGTCCGCTGGGTCGACCGGTCGGTCTCGGGTGACCGGTCCCGGCTCGAGATCGAGTACGTGGGGCGCAGCGACTTCCAGCTCAAGGTGCGCGGCTTCAGGATCGAGCTCGGTGAGATCGACGGCGCACTGGCGGCGCACGAGTCCGTCGACACCGCATACACGATCGGCAGGGAGGGACCGGCCGGTGCCACCGTGCTGGTGTCCTACGTCGTGCCGGTGCCCGGTGCCGCGCTCGCGGACCGCGAGCTGACCGAGTTCGTGTCCCGTTCGCTGGCCCCGCACATGGTGCCGTCGGCGATCGTGGTGATCGACGCGCTGCCCGTGACGATCAACGGCAAGGTGGACCGGAAGGCGTTGCCGGAACCGGACTTCGGCTCGGCCGCGGAATCGTATGTCGCTCCGTCGAATGCGATGGAGGAACTCCTGGCCGGCCTCTTCGCCGAGGTGCTCGGCGTCGACCGGGTCAGCGTCGCCGACTCGTTCTTCGCGCTGGGCGGTGACAGCATCGTCTCGATCCAGTTGGTGGCCAGGGCGAAGGCCGCGGGCGTGCTGATCAAGGCAAGGGACGTCTTCGAGCGCAAGACCGTGACCGGTCTTGCCCTGGTCGCCACGACGGTCGCCGAGGCGGGCGTCGCGGTGCTGGAGGAGCTTCCCGGCGGCGGTGTCGGCGACATGCCGCTGCTGCCGGTGGCGCGCTGGGCGCTGGAGAACGGCGCGGGGTCACGGTTCTCCCAGGCGGTGTTGCTGACGGCGCCGCTCGGACTCGACCGCGGCACCCTGGCTGCGACGGTGCAGGCGGTGCTCGACCAGTATCCGATGCTTCGGTCGGTGCTGGCCTCCGCTGACGGGGACGCGCCCGTGCTGCGCGCCCGTGAGCTCGGCTCGGTCGACGCGAACTCGGTGATCGACCGGATCGAGTTCGATTCCGAGAATGCCCCCGGCAGTGCGGGATTCGAGCGAATTGCGGCCGCGGCACTGGACGCGGCCGCGGACCGACTCGACCCCGCCGCCGGTGCGATGGTGCAGGTCGTCTGGTTCGATCCGGCATCGCAGCTCGGCGAGGCGAACGGACGCCTGCTCCTGGTACTGCACCACCTCGTGGTGGACGGCGTGTCCTGGCGCCTGCTGGTGCCCGCCCTCGCCTCGGCCTGGGGCCAGATCGTCGCAGGCGGTACGCCGAGCTTCGAGCCCGAGGTCACCTCGATGCGTCGGTGGGCGCACGCCCTCGCGGACGAGGCACGTTCGGACTCCCGGGTGACCGAACTCGGTTACTGGCGTGAGGTTCTGGCGACGCCGGAGGCGCCGATCGGATCGCGGCCGCTCGACGCGCGGCTCGACACCGTGGCGACCAGGGGACAGGTCTCTCTCGAGTTGCCTGCCGATGTGACCGACGGGCTGCTCACCGGGGTGCCCGCCCGATTCCGGGGCGGCGCCCAGGACGGACTGCTCGCGGCCCTCGCCGTCGCCGTCGCCGCGTGGCGGCGAGCCCGCGGCGGACGCGGAGCGGCGGAGTCCTCGACCCTGATCACCCTGGAGGGACACGGCCGTGAGGACCAGGTCGTGCCGGGCGCGGATCTCTCGCGGACCGTCGGCTGGTTCACCAGCGTGTACCCCGTTCGGCTCGACCTCGGTGGGGCCGACCTCGATGACGCGCTCGCGGGCGGGGCAGCGGCAGGATCTGCGGTCAAGGCCGTCAAGGAGCAGCTGCTGGCGGTGCCGGACAACGGCATCGGGTACGGCCTGCTGCGGTACCTCAACCCGGAGACCGGCGCGGAGCTGAGCTCCGGGGCGGTTCCCCAGATCAGCTTCAACTACCTCGGCCGGTTCGGGACCGGGGAGCTCACCGACGAGATCCGTGGCCTCGGCTGGATCCCGGTCACCGACGGCGGCGCGCTCGGCGGCGCGGCCGATCCGGCCATGGCGCCCGAGTCCGCGTTGGAGATCAACGCGTCGGTGCTGCCGGGCGGCGGCCTGTCGGCGACCCTGTCGTTCGCGACCGGTGTGCTCAGCGAGGCGGAGGTCGAGGAGTTCGCCGGATTCTGGCGCGCCGCGATGACCGCGATCAGCGCGCACGCGCGCACGGAGGCGGCCGGCGGTCTGACCCCGTCCGACCTGCCACTGGTGTCCCTGTCGCAGGACCAGATCGAACTGTTCGAGTCGCGGTACCCGAGCGTCGAGGACCTGTGGTCCCTGTCCCCGCTGCAGCACGGCCTGCTCTTCCACGCACTGCTCACCGAGGGCATGCCGGACGTGGTGGACGTCTACACCGCGCAGTTCGTGCTCGACCTGACCGGATCGGTCGATGCAGATCGGCTGCGGCGCGCCGCCGACCGGCTCCTGGTCAGGAACCCGAACCTGCGCTCGGTGTTCCTGGTCGACGAGGCCGTGGGATCGGTCCAGGTCGTCGTCGGCGACACCCGGGCCCCGCTCACCCTGCACGATCTCAGCGGCCTCGACGAGGAGTCGAGGGCGGCCGAGCGGCAGCGGATCCTCGATGCGGACCGCGCGACGGGCTTCGATATGGCGACGCCGCCGCTGGTCCGGCTGACCCTGCTCGCGTTGGCGGCCGATCGCTGGCAGCTCGTGTTCACCAACCACCACGTGATCCTGGACGGCTGGTCGACCCCGCTGGTCATCCGCGAGCTGATGGCGCTCTACGCCATGGACGGCGACGATTCGGCGCTGCCGCGGGCCCGGGACTACAAGGACTACCTGCACTGGCTCGCCGGACAGGACCGCGCGCAGTCGCTGGAGACCTGGCGCGACGCGCTCGCCGGAGCGGATGATCCGACCCTGCTGGCGCCTGCGGTGCAGGGCGTCAACCACGCTGCGGTGCCGGGCAAGGTGGAGGGTTCGCTCTCCGCCGAGGAGACCGCGGGTGCCGAGGCGCTCGCGGCGGAGCTGGGCGTCACGCTGAACACGCTGGTGCAGACGGCATGGGGCGTCGTGCTCGGCATGCTCAGCGGTCGCGGCACCGTCGTGTTCGGTGCCACCGTGTCCGGTCGGCCGTCGGACCTGTCCGGCGTGGAGTCGATGGCCGGATTGTTCATCAACACCATTCCCGTTGCCGTGCAGCTCGTTCCGCACGAGCCGGTGCGCGAGCTGCTCGTACGCCTGCAGACGGAGCAGGCGGGGCTGCTCGACCACCACTTCGTGGGGCTGACCGACATCCACCGGGCCGCGGGTGACGCCGCGCTGTTCGACACCGCCGTGATCTACGAGTCCTATCCGGTGGACACCTCCGGTGTTGGCGGCGACGTCGACATCGCCGGGATGCGGTTGATGGGTGTGGAATCCGCGGCCGCGAGCCATTTCCCGCTCTCGATCGTGGCCGCTCCCGTCGACGGCCGTCTGCACCTCGCCGCCGAGTTCCAGCACGAGGCCTTCGACGAGGCGACCGTCGCGGGTCATCTCGACCGCACGATCCGGGTGCTGCGCGAGTTCGTGGCGCGTCCGGAGGCGAACGTCGGTTCGCTGCGCCTGATCACCGACGACGAGCTGCAGCTGCTCGACTCGTACAACCGCACGGAACTCGCCCGCACCCCCGAGACGTTGCTCGAACGCATCGACGCACGGGTCGCCGAGGACGCGTCCGCGATCGCCGTGGTGGCATCGGGCACGAGCGTCACGCGCGGCGAGCTCGACCGTCGCGCCAACAGGTTGGCGCATGAGCTGATCGCCGCGGGCGTCGGCATCGATGACGTGGTGGCCCTGGTCGTCCCGCGTTCGGTGGACTGGGTGATCGGCATGCTCGCCGCGTGGAAGGTCGGCGCGGCCTACCTGCCGGTCGACACGAAGGCGCCCGCGGACCGGATCGCAGCCGTTCTCGAGGACTGCGAGGTCGGGGCCGTGGTGCTCGCGGACGGGTGGAGCGAGGAGCTCGCCTACTCCGGAGCGCTCGTGCGGCTGGGCGATGCGGACACCGAGGCCCGGCTCGCGAGCAGGCAGGAGACGGCCCCACCGAACCGTTGGACCGAACCCGGTGCCGGTCACCGCCTCGCCTACGTGATCACCACCTCGGGATCGACCGGCAGGCCGAAGCCGACCCTGGTGCCGATGGCCGGCGTCCTCAACACCGCCGAGTGGTACCGCGGTGAGATCCGCCTCGAGCCGGGTGACGGTGCGCTGGTCGCGAACTCGCCGGTCTTCGACCAGACGCAGAAGAACGTGTGGGTCACACTGTCCGACGGTGGCGTGCTGCACCTGGCGGGGGACCCCTTCGACCCGGTCGAGATCCTCGAGATCATCGGTGGCGGCTCGGTGGTCAACGCGAACCTGGCGCCGAGCGCCTTCGCCACGCTGCTCGACGCGGACACGGACCAGTCGGTGCTGCCCGCGCTGCGGTCGTTGCACCTGGGCGGCGAGTCGTTCAACCCGGCCAGGCTCGCGCACCTCGAGGCGGCGGGCACCCGGCTGCACAACAACTACGGGCCGACCGAGGCCACCGACATGATCACCGATCACCGGTTGAGCTCGGTGACCACCGGCTATCCCGACGGCCGGGTCCCGATCGGACCCGCGCTGCCGAACTATGAGCTGTATGTGCTCGACCAGCACCTGCGCCTGGTGCCGCCCGGGGTGCCCGGCGAGCTGTACATCGGTGGTCCGCTGGTGCTCGCCCGCGGCTACGGAAGCCGGTTCGCGCTCACCGCGGCCCGGTTCGTGGCGAACCCGTTCCGGGGCGGCGGCGAGCGGATGTACCAGTCCGGCGACGTCGTGTACTGGAACACCGACGGCGAACTCGAGTACGTCGGCCGCACCGACTTCCAGGTGAAGATCCGTGGTCTGCGGGTCGAGCTCGGCGAGATCGAGATGGCGCTGCTGGCCGACCCGCGGGTGGGCCAGGTCGCCGTGGTGGTCAAGACCACCGAGACCGGGATCGACCGCTTGGTCGCCTACGTGGTCCCCGCCGACACCGCGGACGGACTCGAAGACGCGGTCACCGAGGTGGCCCGACGTGCCCTGCCCGACTACATGGTGCCCTCGGCGGTCGTGGTCCTCGACGAGTTCGCGCTGACCCCCAGCGGAAAGGTCGATCGGAAGGCGCTGCCGGATCCCGATTTCGGCTCCGCGGAGGAGTCCTACCGGGCGCCCGCGAATGTCGTCGAGGAGATCGTCGCGGCCGTATACGGCGAGCTGCTGTCGGTGCCCCGGGTGTCCGCGACCGACAGCTTCTTCGCCCTCGGCGGCGACTCGCTCGTCGCGACCAAGGTCGTGGCCCGGGTCAACGCGGGGACCGGGGCGGCGCTCCGTCTGCGCGACCTCTTCGAGGCGCCGACGGTGTCCGAACTGGCCGCCCGGATCGAACTCGGGGAAGGCCGCGCCGAGGCGCGCAGCGAACTGTCGGCCCGACCGCGCCCTGGCCGGATCCCGTTGTCGCTGGCTCAGTCTCGTATGTGGTTCCTGAACCAGTACGACACCTCCTCGCCGGTCTACAACATCCCGATGGCGATCAGGCTCACCGGCGCACTCGACACCGACATCCTCCGCGCCGCGCTCGGTGACGTCCTCGAACGCCACGAGTCCCTGCGGACGTTGTTCCCGAATACCGACGACGGTCCCCACCAGCTGATCGTGCCCGCGGCCGATGTCGACCTGGACGTGAGCACCGCGACCGTCTCCGAGTCCGGCCTCGCGGCCGAGCTGGTCGCGTTCTTCTCCCAGGGCTTCGACGTGACGACCGGGATCCCGTTGCGGGTCAAGATCGTCCAGATCGCCGACACGGATGTCGCCGAGCACGTACTGGCGATGTCGATCCATCACATCTCGTCCGACGGCGCCTCGACCGCGCCGCTGGCCAGGGACCTGGTCACCGCCTACCTCGCGCGCACCGCGGGCGAGGCGCCGCGGTGGACCCCGCTCGAGGTCCAGTACGCGGACTTCAGCATCTGGCAGCGCGAGGTCCTCGGCACCCCCGACGATCCGAAGTCGTTGGCGGCGCAGCAGATCGAGTACTGGACAACGGCACTCGCGGGGATCCCCGAGGTCCTCGAACTCCCGGGGGACCGCCCGCGGCCCTCGCAGCAGTCCTTCCGGGCGGGCAGCGTCTCCTTCGCCGTCGACCCCGAGCTGCGTGCACGCCTGGACGCGCTCGCCCGCGAACACGGGGCCACCCTGTTCATGGCCGTGCACGCGGCGCTCGTGGTGTTCCTGTCTCGACTCGGCAACACCGATGACGTCGCCATCGCGACGCCCGTCGCGGGACGCGGCGAACGTCAGCTCGACGATCTCGTCGGCATGTTCGTCAACACGCTGGTGCTGCGTACGGCCATCGATGCGGATGCTTCCTTCGCCGAGCTCCTCGCGCAGGTCAGGGAGACCGACCTCGGTGCCTTCGGCAACGCCGACGTGCCGTTCGAGCAGCTGGTCGAGGCGCTCAACCCCACCCGTTCGCGGGCGCATTCGCCGTTCGCCCAGGTGATCCTCGGATTCCAGAACCTCGAGCAGGCCGCGCTGGAATTGCCGGGGCTCACGGTGAGCGCGTTGGAGAGCGGCCTGCAGGTCGCGAAGTTCGACCTGCAGTTGATGATGATGGAGAGCGACCCCGCGGGTGGCGGCGGGCTGACCGCCGAGTTCACCTACGCCTCAGATCTGTTCGACGAGTCGACGGTCCGGGACTTCGCCACTCGCTTCCTTCGGGTACTGGAGGCCGTCGTCGCGGCTCCGGCGCAGGCGGTCGGCGACCTGAGCCTGCTCGATTCGCGCGAGCGGGCACGACTCGCGCCGGTGTCAGGAACCCCGAGCATCGCGCCGGCCACCCTGCCGGAGTTGCTGGCCGCGGCCGTCGCGCTGAACCCCGATGCGCACGCGGTGGAGTTCGGTGACCTCGCGATGACGTACAGCGAGCTCGACGAACTCTCGAACAGGCTGGCGCGCAGGCTCATCGGAGCAGGCGTCGGCGCCGAGGACTTCGTCGCGGTGGCGCTGTCCCGGTCCGCCGGATCGGTGCTCGCGGTCTGGGCGATCGCCAAGACCGGTGCCGCCTTCGTGCCGCTCGACCTGTCGTACCCGCAGGAGCGGATCGAGTACCTGGCCGCGGATTCCGGCGTTCGGGTCGGACTCACCGACCTGGCCAGCATCGACTCCGTGCCCGGCTCGGTGACCTGGTTGGCGCTCGACGACGTCGAGTTCTCCGCCTCGGTCGACGAACAGTCGTCCGAGTCGATCACCGACACCGATCGGGTTCGGCCGCTGAAGGTCGAGTCCGGGGCCTACATGGTCTACACCTCGGGCTCCACCGGTAAGCCCAAGGGCGTGCTCGTCACGCACACCGGCCTCGCGAACTTCGCTGCGGCGCAGCGAGAGCACTACTCGGTGACCCGTGACTCGCGGACCCTGCACTTCGCGTCGCCGAGCTTCGACGGTGCGGTGCTGGAACTGCTGCTCGCGATCGGCTCGGGCGCCACGATGGTGATCGCGCCGCCCAGCATCTACGGCGGCCAGGAGCTGGGTGACTTCCTGCGTGAGGAGCGGGTGACCCACGCCTTCGTCACGACGGCCGCACTGGCGACCGTCGACCCGGTCGGGCTCGACGAGCTCACCGACGTCGCGGTCGGCGGCGAGGCCGTGCAGGCCGAGCTGGTCGCCAGGTGGGCGCCCGGCAGGCGACTGTTCGACGTCTACGGTCCCACCGAGACGTCGATGGTGATCACCATGAGCCGGCCGATGGTGCCGGGCGGATCGATCAACATCGGCGGTCCCGTCCGCGGTGCCGACGCGATGGTGCTCGACGGTCGCCTGCACCCGGTCCCGGTAGGGGTGCCGGGCGAGCTGTACTTCGCGGGCCCCGCGCTCGGCCGCGGTTATCACCAGCGGTTCGCGCTGACGGCGGACCGCTTCGTCGCGAACCCGTTCGCGGAGGACGGGTCCCGGATGTACCGGACCGGCGACGTGGTGCGCTGGATCGAGACCGACGGAGCGACGGGGGATGACACCGCCGCATTGGCGATCGAATACGTGGGCCGCAGTGACTTCCAGCTCAAGGTGCGCGGCTTCCGCATCGAGCTCGGCGAGATCGACGCGGTTCTCACCCGGCACGAGAGCGTCGAGTTCGCGGCGACGATCGGCCACAAGACCGCCTCGGGCAACACGGTGCTCGTGGCGTACGTGCTCGCAGGCACCGGTCGGAGCATCGACAGGTCGGTCCTCGCCGAGTACGCGGGCGTCGAGATGCCCGCGCACATGGTGCCCTCGGCCTTCGTCGAGCTCGATTCGATCCCGCTGACGCCCAACGGAAAGCTGGATCGCAGGGCACTGCCCGAGCCGGTCTTCGAGTCGGCCGCTGAGTACCGCGCCCCGCGCAACCCGGTGGAAGAGGTGATCGCGGGGGTCTTCGCCGACGTCCTCGGTGTGGACCGGGTCTCGGCGGATCAGGACTTCTTCGACATCGGCGGCAACTCACTGGTGGCCACCCGGGTGGTGGCACGGGTGAACGCCGCGCTCGGCATCTCGATGGGCGTGCGGGAGCTGTTCGACGCCCCAACGGTGGAGTCGCTGGCGGTGGCCGCGGCATCGATGTCCGGCAGGGACGTCAACCGCCCCGCGCTGGTCGCGCGTCCGCGGACCGGCCGGATCCCGCTGTCGATGGCACAGAAGCGGATCTGGTTCCTCAACCAGTTCGACACCGCCTCGGCCGCGTACAACATCCCGCTCGGGGTCAGGTTGTCCGGTGTGCTGAACGTGGAGGCATTGCAGCAGGCCATGTTCGACGTGCTGGCCAGGCACGAGTCGCTGCGGACGATCTACCCCTCCGGCCCGGACGGACCGGAACAGCGCGTGATCGAGGTGGCCGCGGCGTCGATCGAGCTCGACCGGATCGCCGTCACGGAGCCGGAGCTGATGGCCAGGGCGGCGGACTTCGCCGGCCGGGGCTTCGATGTCACGGATTCGATGCCGGTGCGCGCGGCCCTGTTCGAACTGGCAGCCGACCAGCATGTGCTGTTGGTCGTGGTGCACCACATCAGCGCGGACGGCTCCTCGATGGCGCCGCTCGCCCGGGACGTGATGAGTGCCTACGTGGCACGCGCACAGGGCGAGGCGCCGCACTGGGAACCGCTTCCGGTGCAGTACGCCGACTACGCGCTCTGGCAGCGCGAGGTCCTCGGCGCGGAATCGGACCCGGAGTCGGTGATCGCCAAGCAGGTCGACCACTGGCGTGATGCCCTGTCCGGCCTGCCGGACCTGCTGGAGCTGCCCACCGACCGCCCCCGGCCCGCCATGCAGTCGATGCTGGGCGAGCGGGTGGACTTCGAGGTCCCGTCGCAGCTGTCGACCCAGATCGATGCGCTCGCGCGGACGACGGGCACCACCTCGTTCATGGTGATGCAGGCCGCCTACGCGGTGCTGTTGATGCACATGAGCGGCACCGGTGACATCGCGGTCGGCACCGCCGTCGCCGGGCGTGGCGAGGAGGCACTCGACCCGATCGTCGGCATGTTCGTCAACACCCTGGTGTTGCGGACGCAGATGGAGTCGGCCGACACCTTCCGGTCGGTTCTCGAGACGGTCCGCGAGGGCGATCTGCAGGCCTTCTCGCACGCCGATCTGCCGTTCGAGCGGCTCGTCGAGATCCTCGACCCGGAACGGTCGACCGCACACGCCCCGCTGGTGCAGGTGTCGTTCGGCTTCGAGAACGTCGACACCCCGGTCTTCGAGCTGCCCGGCCTGACGGTCAGCGGCCTGTCCACCGACCTGGGCCAGGCGAAGTACGACCTGGAGCTCTCCTTCTCCGAGCAGTCCGACGAGGCCGGGAACACCGGGTTCGCTGGCGTGTTCGGATTCGCGACCTCGCTGTTCGACCGCGAGAGCGTGGAGCGGATGGCGCAGCGGTTCGTCCGGATCCTGACCACGGCCGTCGGCGACCCCGAGGTCGTCGTCGGGGACATCGACCTGCTCGAGCCGGACGAGCGTGAGCGCGTGCTGACCGAGTTCAACCAGACCGCGGTTCCGGTGGAGCCGACCACCCTGGTGGAGCTGATCGACCGTTCGGTCGCGCGGACGCCCGATGCGCCCGCGATGACCTTCGAGGACACCACCCTCAGCTTTGCCGAGTTCGACGCCCGCGTGAATCGTCTGGCCCGGCACCTGATCTCCGAGGGTGTCGGACCCGAGACGCTGGTCGTCCTCGCGGCCCGCCGGTCCCTCGAGATGATGGTCGGGATGTACGCCGTGATGAAGGCGGGCGGCGCCTACGTGCCGGTCGACCCCGATCAGCCGGCCGAACGACTGGAGCTGGTGCTCTCGATCGCGCAGCCCGTCGCCGTCCTCACCACGTCGTGGGACGGGGTCGAGCTGCCCGCGGGTGTTCCGGTCGTGGAGATCGACTCGGCTCCGACCGGTCATCTCGATGCCGCCCCGATCACCGATGCCCAGCGGTTGCGTCCGCTACGCCGCGGCAATCCCGCGTACGTGATCTTCACCTCCGGCTCCACCGGTGTGCCCAAGGGCGTGGCCGTCAGTCATGCCGCGATCGTCAACCAGCTCAGCTGGTTCATCGGCGAGTACGAGATGACGGCCTCGGACGTTGTGCTGCAGAAGACGCCGATCGTGTTCGACCCGTCGGTGTGGGAGCTGTTCGTGCCCTTCATCTCCGGCGGTCACCTGGTGATCGCGAAGCCGGACGGGCACCGCGACGCCGAGTACCTCATCGACGTCTCCCGTCGGTGGAACGTCACCACTCTCGGGTTCGTGCCGTCGATGCTGGCGGCCTTCCTGTCCAGCCCCGAGCTGGCGTTCCCGCAGTCGGTGCGCTCGCTCCAGTTGGCGGGCGAGGCCCTGAGTCCCGAGCTCGCGGCCCGCACGCTGGCAAGCGCGTCGCTCGGGATCAACAACGCCTACGGGCCGACCGAGACCACACTGACCTCGGTGCACTACTGGGCGGACGGCACCGAGACCGGCACCATGCCGATCGGCATCCCGGTGTGGAACAGCCAGGCCTATGTGCTCGACTCGCGCCTGAACCCGGTGGTCCCTGGCGCAAGGGGAGAGCTCTATCTCGCGGGCGGTCAGGTTGCCCGCGGCTACCACGCCCGGTCGGGGCTGACCGCGGAGCGATTCGTGCCGAATCCCTTCGGTGCACCCGGCTCCGTCATGTACCGGACCGGTGACCTCGGGCGCTGGCGTCGCGACGGGCAGCTGGAGTACCTGGGACGCACCGACTTCCAGGTCAAGATCAGGGGTCAGCGGATCGAGCTCGGCGAGATCGAGTCGGCCCTGCTGGACCACCCGTCGGTGGACCAGGCGGTGGTGATCGCGGCGGACACCGAACGGGGTCAGCGCCTGGTTGCCTACCTGGTGGCCGCGACGGGCGTCACCGTCGACACCGGCGACGTGCGGGCCGAGGTGGCCAAGGCGTTGCCCGGCTACATGGTGCCGGACGCCCTCATCGTGCTCGAGGCGATGCCCGTGACCAGCAACGGCAAGCTGGACCGGCGGGCGCTGCCCGCACCGGAGTTCACATCCGTCGCCGACACCTACGTCGCGCCCCGCACCCCCGCGGAGCAGACGATCGCCGCGGTGTTCGCGGAGGTGCTCGGGTTGGAGCGGGTCAGCGTCGAGGAGTCGTTCTTCGCCCTCGGCGGTGACAGCATCATGTCGATCCAGCTGGTCACCAGGGCGAAGGCCGCAGGCCTGGCCTTCACCGCCCGGCAGGTCTTCGAGCACCGCACGGTCGCCGCACTCGCCGCGGTCGCGGGCGAGGCCGCCGCGGCTGCCATCACCCTGGCGGAGCTGCCGGGCGGCGGCGTCGGCGAGATGCCGCTCACGCCGATCATGCGGGCCACCGCCGAGCGTGGCGGACTGCTGCGCCGGTACTCACAGTCGAGCTTCGTGACATTGCCGCACGGAATCGACCGTGCCACCGTGGAATCGACGATCCAGTCCGTCCTCGACCGGCACGACGCGCTGCGTCTGCGCTGGAACGACGACGGCTCCGGGCTCACCGTCACCGAGGCCGGGTCGGTCCCGTCGGCACGGCTGATCCATCGCGTCGAGTTCGCATCGCGGCCCGGCACCGAGGAGTTCGCCGCGCTGGTCCGTGGCGAGTTCGAGGCGGCCGCAGACCGGCTCGATCCCACGGCGGGGATCGTGGCCCAGTTCGTCTGGTTCGACCCGTCCGCCGGGGCCGGTGACACCAACGGTCGCCTGCTGATGGTGATCCACCACCTGGCCGTCGACGGTGTGTCCTGGCGGATCCTGTTGCCGGACTTTGCCTCTGCGTGGGGTCAGGTGCAGTCGGGTGCGGAGCCCGAGCTGCCCGAGGTCGGTACCTCGCTCCGACGGTGGGCCCACGGACTCGCCGAGGCCGCGGTGTCCGAGCGGCGCACCGAGGAGCTCGGATACTGGCGCAGCGTGCTCGAGGGGGCCGACCCGACGCTCGGGTCGCGTCCGGTCGATCCCGCTCTCGACGTGGTGTCGGCGACCGCGGGGGTCCGGGTCGAGGTATCCGCCGAGACCACCGAGGGGCTGCTCACCGCGGTACCGCGGGCGTTCGGCGGCGGTGTCAACGACGGACTGCTCGCCGCCCTTGCCCTCGCCGTGGCGCGCTGGCGTGAGCGGCGCGGCGTCGCCGCGTCGGCGACCCTGCTCGGCCTGGAGGGACACGGCCGCGAGGAAGAGGCCGTCGAGGGCGCGGACCTGTCCCGCACCGTCGGCTGGTTCACCTCGCTGTTCCCGGTGCGGATCGACGTGTCGGGTGTGGACCTCGACGACGCCTTCGCGGGCGGCCCGGCCGCGGGCCAGGCGATCAAGTCGGTCAAGGAACAGCTCCTCGCCGTCCCGGACCGGGGCATCGGATACGGACTGCTGCGGTACCTGAACGCCGACACGGCCCAGGAGCTGAGCGGTTTCGCCGCCCCGCAGATCGGGTTCAACTACCTCGGCAGGACCGGCGCGTTCGAGGTCACCGACGAGATGCGCGACATGGGCTGGGTGCCGGTCGGCGACGGCGGCGTTCTCGGGTCGGCACTCGACCCGGACATGCCGGTCGCCGCGCTCGACATCAACGCTGTCGTGTCGAACTCCGAAGGCGTCGAGACACTCTCGACGGTGTTCGACTTCGCGACCGGCGTGCTGTCGGCCGCGGACGTCGACGAGCTGGCGGAGCTGTGGACCGATGCGCTCGACGCGATCGCGAGCCATGCGAGCAGCCCGGGCGCGGGCGGGTTCACCCCCTCCGACCTTCCGCTGGTCTCGCTGACCCAGTCGCAGATCGAGCGCTACGAGGCGCGATTCCCGACGATGTCGGACATCTGGTCCCTCTCACCGCTGCAGTACGGCATGTACTTCCATGCGGCGCTGGCAGAGTCCGCCGTCGACGTCTACACGGCACAGCTGTGTCTGCGGCTCGGTGGCGTCGTCGACGCCGACCGGATGCGCCGGGCCGCTCAGGCCCTGATCGATCGGCACCCCAGCTTCCGGACCGCCTTCGTCACCGATGACACGGGCATCGCGGCGCAGGTGGTGCTCGAGGGCACCGAGATCCCGTTCGTCACCGTCGACCTGTCCGGCATGGACGAGGCCGACCGGGGTGCCGAGCGGGCCCGGATCGTCGAGCACGACCGACTGGCCAAGTTCGACCTCGGCGCGCCGCCGCTGATGCGGTTGACGCTGATCACCCTCGGGGAGGGCGAGTACGAGCTGGTGGTGATGAACCACCACATCGCGATCGACGGTTGGTCCACCCCGTTGGTGCTCAAGGAACTGCTGGTGCTGTACGCAGCGGACGGCGACGCCTCGGTGCTGCCGCAGGCACGCTCCTACCGCGATTTCCTGGCGTGGCTGGCCGAGCGTGATCACGTGCGCTCGCTGCAGGCGTGGGAGGACTCGCTCGGTGGTGTCGAGGGGCCGACGCTGCTCATCTCCGGCGACCGGGGTCGTCAGCAGGACAGCACCTCCGGTCAGTACCTCACGCAGTTGGGTGCTGCGGAGACCGCGGAACTCGTCGCCCGCGCACGCGAACTCGGCGTCACGCCGAACACCTTCGTGCAGGTGTCCTGGGCGATCCTGCTCGGGTCGCTGACCGGCCGCGAGGACACCGTCTTCGGTGCCACCGTCTCGGGCCGGCCGCCGGAGATCCCCGGCGTGGAGTCGATGATCGGCCTGTTCATCAACACCGTGCCGCTGCGCGTGCACCTGGACCCGTCGGAGTCGGTGGCGCAGCTGCTCACCCGGGTGCAGGCCGAGCAGGCCGACCTGCTCGACCATCACTACGTCGGCCTGGCCGAGATCCAGCGCGCCGCAGGCGAAGCCGCGATGTTCGACACCCTCGCGGTGTTCGAGTCGTTCCCCGTCGACATGGCGGGTGCGACCTCGCAGACCGACATCGCCGGGATGCGGGTGCTCGGCATGGACGGCATCGATGCCGCGCACTACCCGGTCGCGATGACGGCCAGCCTGGACAGCGCGCTGCACCTGAAGTTCATCCACGCCACCGAACTGGTGGACGAGGACGCGGTCCGGACCCTGTCCGAGCGCTTCCTGCGGGTGCTCGGCACCGTCGTCTCGGCGCCGTCGACCCCGGTCGGCGACGTCGAGGTCACCGATCCGGACGAGCGCGCTGCGCTGTCGCCGGTGTCCGGCCCGGCCGCGGAGCCTGCCACCCGCATGCTGCCCGACTTGCTGGCCGCCGCCGCGACCGACCGGGATGCCCCGGCGTTGGTCTCGGGCGACCGGACCGTGTCGTACGGCGAACTCGACGATCGCTCGAATGCGCTCGCGCGGGTACTGATCGACCGCGGCGTCGGCCCCGAGTCGTTCGTGGCGCTGGCGCTGCCGCGGTCCGTTGAATCGCAGATTGCGTTGTGGGCGATCGCGAAGTCCGGCGGTGCCTTCGTGCCGATGGACCCGGCGTACCCGTCGGACCGGATCGAGCACATGACCACCGATTCGTCCGCCCTCGTCGGCATCACCGATGCCGAGCACCTGGCGGACCTGCCGACCACCGTCTCGTGGCTCGTCCTGGACGACCCCGAGTTCGCGGCGGCCGTGGATCTGGGGTCGACCGATCCGGTCACCGACGCGGATCGCCGTGCGCCGGTTCGAGAGCGGCACGCGGCCTACGTGATCTACACCTCCGGCTCCACTGGACTGCCCAAGGGCGTCGTGGTCAGCCACCAGGGCCTGGCGAACTTCGCCGCGGAGCAGCGCGAGCGCTATGGCGTCACCGCCCGGTCGCGCGCCCTGCACTTCTCGTCGCCGAGCTTCGACGCATCGATGCTCGAGCTGTTGCTCGCCGTCGGCGCGGGCGCGGCCATGGTGATCGTGCCTCCCGGCGTGTACGGCGGCACCGAGCTCGCGGACATCATCTCCTCGGCAGGCGTCACCCACGCGTTCATCACCCCTGGCGCGCTCGCGTCCGTCTCGCCGGAGGGCCTGGACTGCCTGCAGCACCTGGTTGCCGGTGGCGAGGCGGTGCCGGACAACCTGGTGGACATCTGGGCGCCCGGCCGCAGCTTCTACAACGGCTACGGCCCGACCGAGACGATCATCATGGCGACGATCAGCGGGGCACTGACCCCGGGCGAGATCCTCACCATCGGTGGGCCGATCCGCGGCATGTCCGCGACGGTGCTCGACCGCCGGATGCGTCCGGTGCCGGTCGGGGTCGCGGGTGAGCTCTATCTCGCGGGGGCGCAGATGGCACGCGGCTATCACGACCGCCGCGCGCTGACCGCGGACCGCTTCGTGGCGAACCCGTTCGGCGAGGCCGGATCCCGGATGTACCGCACCGGCGACATGGTGCGCTGGGTGGATCGATCCGAGGCGGGCGACCGGTCGAGGCTCGAGATCGAGTACGTCGGACGCAGCGACTTCCAGGTCAAGGTGCGCGGCTTCCGCATCGAGCTCGGCGAGATCGACGCGGCGCTGTCCGCACACGAGTCGGTGGACTTCGCGGTCACCGTCGGCAGGCAGGGACCGTCGGGCGCCACGGTGCTGGTGGCGTACGTCGTCCCGGTCGCGTCCGCGACGGTCGACGTGGCCGCACTGACCGAGTTCGTCGGGCGCTCGCTGCTCGCGCACATGGTGCCGTCGGCGATCGTGGTCCTCGATGCGATCCCGCTGACCGTCAACGGCAAGGTGGACCGCAAGGCGCTGCCCGAGCCCGACTTCGGTTCCTCGCTCGAATCGTTCGTGGCTCCCACGAACCCGGTAGAGGAGATCCTGGCCGGCCTGTTCGCCGAGGTGCTCGGCGTCGAGCGGGTCAGCGTCACGGATTCCTTCTTCGCGCTCGGCGGCGACAGCATTGTCTCGATCCAGCTGGTGACCAGGGCCAAGGCCGCCGGTGTCGTGCTCAAGGCGCGGGATGTGTTCGAGCGCAAGACCGTTGCCGGACTGGCTCAGGTCGCCACGCTGATGTCCGAGTCCGGTGGCGCGACGGTGCTCGCCGAACTCGAGGGCGGGGGAGTAGGCGAGATGCCGCTCACCCCGATCATGCGGTGGATGACCGAGCGGCCCGGCGGCCACAACCGGATGCTCATGCCCGCCTTCCTGGCGCTGCCCGAGGGCATCGACAGGGCCGGGCTGGTGGCGACCCTGCGTGCGGTCTTCGACCAGCACGACATGCTGAGGTCGTCGATCCCGCAGACCGGCGCGGAGCCGATCCTGTCGATCGGCGACGCGGGTTCGGTCGACGTGGACGCGATGGTCGCCCGGGTCGAGTTCGGCGCGGGCGCCCTGCCCGGCAGCGCCGAGTTCGACGCACTCGCGGCACCCGCCTTCGAGGACGCCGCCGCGGAGCTCGACCTCGCCACCGGTTCGGTGGTCCGGTTCGTCTGGTTCGATCCCGAGCCCGATGCCGACGGGTCGGGACGACTGCTCATCGTCGCCCACCACCTCGTCGTCGACGGTGTGTCCTGGCGCATCCTGGTCGCCGATCTGGTGGCCGCCTGGCAGTCCGTCACCACGGGCGCCACTCCGGAGCTCCCGCCCGTCGGGACGTCCATGCGCCGCTGGGCACACGGACTGGCCGAGGAGGCGAACAGCCCGGCCAGGGAAGCCGAGATGGCGTACTGGCGAACGGTGCAGGGCGGGGTGGACCCGTTGCTCGCATCGCGCCCGCTCGACCCCGCGGTCGATCTGTTCGCGTCCATCGCCGAGGTCAAGGTCGTGCTGTCCGAGCAGGCCACCGACGCCCTGCTGACCGCGGTGCCCGCGGCCGTCCGGGGCGGCGTCAACGACGGCCTGCTCGCCGCGCTGGCGCTCGCCGTCTCGGCGTGGCGGCGTGATCGCGGCGTCGACGAGTCCTCGACGCTGATCAAGCTCGAGGGCCACGGTCGCGAGGAAGACACCGTTCCCGGTGCCGACCTGACCAGGACCGTCGGCTGGTTCACCAGCATGTTCCCGCTCCGACTCGACCTGCCCGAGATCGACCTCGACGAGGCCCTTGCAGGCGGACCCGCCGTCGGCTCGGCCGTCAAGGCGGTCAAGGAGCAGCTGTTGGCCGTGCCGAACAAGGGCATCGGGTACGGGTTGTTGCGGTACCTGAACGAGCGGACCGCGGCCGAGCTGGCCGCTCAGCCGTTGCCGCAGATCGGTTTCAACTACCTCGGCCAGCTCGGCGGCGAGGAGCCAACGGGCTCCGCACCGATCGGGTGGCTGCCCGCGCCGAAGGGCGAGCTCTCGGTGTCGGCGGCTCCGGACGCGGACCTGCCCGCGGCCGCGGTCGTCGACATCAACGCCTCGGTGACGGGCGCACGGCTGAGCGCCACCTTCGCGTTCCCCCCTGGCCTGATCGACGAGTCCGAGGTGCGCGAGCTGTCCGAACTCTGGTCCCGGGCCCTCGAGGCCATCGGCCGGTGGGCCGCGGCGACCGGGTCGGCGCAGTTCACACCCTCGGATCTGCCGTTGGTGTCGTTGTCACAGAACGAGATCGAGCGGTTCGAGGCGGAGTACCCGACCCTCGCGGACGTCTGGTCGTTGACGCCGTTGCAGGAGGGCATGCTCTTCCACTCGATGCTGGCGCAGACCTCCACCTCGCTCGACGTCTACACCTCGCAGGTGGTGATCGAACTCGGCGGACTCGTCGACGCCGGCCGCCTGCGCGCGGCCGCTCAGGCACTGGTCGACCGGCACCCGAACCTGCGGGCCGGGTTCCGGCACGACGACGCGGGCAATGCCGTCCAGGTGATCGTGGACGGCGCGCCGGTTCAGTTCCGCGAGGTGGATCTCGGTCACCGCGGTGACGAGGAGCGGCAGCGGGTCCTGGACGAGGACCGGCAGCGCCGGTTCGACATGTCCGAGCCCCCGCTGGTCCGGTTCAGTCTCGTTGGGCGTGCGGACGGCACGTACTCGCTGGCCATGACCAGCCACCACATCCTGGTCGACGGCTGGTCCATGCCGCTGCTCCTCAAGGACCTGATCGTGCTGTACGCGGCGCGCGGCGACGGATCGGTGCTGCCGCCGGTCCGCTCCTACCGGGACTTCCTCGAATGGCTGTCCACCCGCGACGCCGAGGCCTCGCTGGAGCAGTGGGCGGGCTCCATGCTCGGTGCCGAGGAGCCGACGTTGCTCGCGCCCGCGGACCGCGGACGCGAGCAGTCCTCGCTCCCCGGCGAGGTCAGCCTGCACCTGTCGGCCGAGCGCACCGGGGCGCTGTCGGGACTCGCACGTGAGCTCGGCGTCACGCTCAACACCGTCGTGCAGATGGCATGGGGCCTGGTGCTCTCGCGCCTGATCGGCCGCGACGACGTCGTGTTCGGTGCCACGGTCTCCGGGCGCCCGCCCGCGCTGACCGGCGTGGAATCGATGGTCGGCATGTTCATCAACACGCTGCCGGTGCACGTCAGCGTGGACCGGGCGGAGACGGTGACCGAGCTGTTGCTCCGGCTGCAGGGCGAGCAGTCGGACCTGCTCGAACACCACCATGTGGGCCTGCAGACGATCCAGCAGCGCACCGGCACCGGTTCCGTGTTCGACACCATCACCGTGTTCGAGTCCTACCCGGTCGACGCCGCGAGCGCGACCGGCGACGCGGACATCGACGGGATGCGCCTGCTCGGCGTCGGCGGTGTGGACGCGAACACCTTCCCGCTGTCGCTGTACATCGAGGCAGGTGATCGCCTGCAGTTGGACGCGAAGTTCCTGACCGACCTGTTCGCGCCCGACGAGGTCGAGTCGATCCTGGACCGGGTCGATCGGATCCTCTCGGCGATCGAGCGGAACCCGGACGCGAAGGTCGGGGATCTCGACGTGCTCTCCGATGCGGAGTACGCCGAACTCGATCGCTGGAACGCGACCGATCACGAGATCCCGGCCGCGACCCTTGCCGACCTCTTCGATGCCCAGGTGACGCGCACCCCGGATGCGGTGGCGCTGGTCTTCGAGGGCGAGGAACTGACCTACGCGGAATTCGACGCGCGGGCCAACCGGTTGGCGCGGTACCTGATCGAGCTGGGCGTGGGCCCGGAGTCGATGGTGGGCCTGGGAATCCGGCGTTCGCTCGACCTGATGATCGGCATGTACGCGATCGTCAAGGCCGGCGGTGCCTACGTTCCGATCGACCCCGATCATCCGGCCGAGCGAACCACCTACGTGCTGGAGACGGCCGACCCGGTGTGCGTGCTGAGCACACGGCGCGACCGGATCGACGTCGACCTGCGTTTCGAGGTGCTCGAGATCGACCAGCTCGACACCTCGGCCTACGACGATGCCCCGGTGACCGACGCGGACCGGCGTGCGCCGCTGCATCTGGACAACACGGCGTACGTGATGTTCACGTCGGGATCGACCGGAAAGCCGAAGGGTGTCGTCCTGACGCACCGGGCGATCGTGAACCAGCTGGTGTGGAAGCAGTCCGAGTACGGACTGGGTGCCGACGACGTGGTGCTGCAGCAGATCGCGATGACGTTCGACGTCTCGGTATGGGAGTTCTTCTGGGCCCTGCAGAACGGTGCCCGCCTGGTGATCGCCAAGCCCGACGGACACAAGGACATGGAGTACCTGGCCGGGCTGATCGCCGGGCACGGGATCACCACGGCGACCTTCGTGCCGTCGCCGCTCGGCGTGTTCGTCGCGGTCGTCGACGCGCCGTCGCTGCGAACGCTCAAGCGGGCCTTCGTGATCGGCGAGGCGTTGCCGCCCGAGACGGCGGCACGATGGCGTGAGCTGACCGACGCGGGCCTGCACAACATGTACGGGCCCACCGAGGCGGCGGTCTCGGTGACCAACTGGGAGGCGCGTCCGGAGGACACGGTCACGACGCCGATCGGCTTGCCGCAGTGGAACGTCCGGGTGCACGTGCTGGACGCGGGGCTGCGGCCCACCCCGGCCGGGGTGGCGGGCGAGCTGTACCTGGCAGGCCCGCAGCTGGCGCGGGGGTACCTGACCCGGCCCGGCATCACCTCGGACCGTTTCGTGGCGAACCCCTTCGGCGCCGAGGGCGACCGGATGTACCGCACCGGCGACCTGGTCCGGCGACGGGCGGACGGGGTCCTCGAGTACATCGGGCGCACCGACTTCCAGGTCAAGCTGCGCGGCCAGCGCATCGAGCTCGAGGAGATCGAGTCGGCGGTGCGGGGCTTCGACGGGGTTCGGCAGACAGCCGTCCTGGTGCAGTCCGACGACCGCGGCGACCACCTGGTCGCGTATGTGGTCCCGCAGGACGGCGCCACGGTGGACCCGGACGAACTGAAGCGGTACGTGGCGACGGTGCTGCCGGTGTACATGGTGCCGAACGCGGTCGTCGGACTCGACGAGTTCCCGCTCAACCCCAGCGGCAAGCTGGACCGCAAGCTGCTTCCGGTGCCGGAGTTCGAGGACACCGGCGAGTACCGGGCCCCGAGCACGGCCACCGAGGCCGCCGTGGCAGAGGTGCTCGCGGAGGTCCTCGAGATCGAGAAGGTGTCCGTGGACGCGTCCTTCTTCGATCTGGGCGGAAACTCGCTGACCGCGACCCGGGTGATGTCCAGGCTGACCGAGGTGCTCGGGGTCACGGTGCCGCTGCGGGCCGTGTTCCTCGACCCGACGGCCGAGGGCATCGCGGCCGCGATCGACGCGGAGTCCGGCGCGGAGGGCGCGAGCGGGACCGGGGCGGACATGTTCGACGTCCTGCTCCCGATCCGCGCCGCGGGTGAGCGGTCGCCGGTCTTCGCCGTGCACCCGGTGCTTGGGCTGTCGTGGGCGTACACCGCCCTGGCCCCGGTGCTGGACGGTGAGACGCCGGTCTACGGTCTGCAGTCGCCCGCCGCGTCCGGCGACGCCACGCTGCCGGACTCGATCGAGGAGATCGCGCACCGCTACGTGACGGAGATCCGGGCCGTTCAGCCGAGCGGGCCGTACCGGCTGCTGGGCTGGTCGCTCGGCGGCGTCATCGCGCACGCCATGGCCGTCGAGCTCCAGGCGGCGGGGGAGTCGGTCGAGCGGCTGATCATGCTCGACAGCTTCGCGGGCGACGCGGCCGACGCACTCGGTGAGGGCGCGGCGGTGACGGCGGAGGAGATCCTCGGCGGCTTCGGTATCGCGGCGACGGCCGACCTCGATCCGTCGGAGGCCGGCATCGACGAGGTGCTGGACCTGATCCGGGCATCCACCGGGGGCCCGCTGTCCGCGGTGTCCGAGGAGTGGCTGCGACAGATGGTCGCTTCGGCCACGAACTCGGCGGAACTGATGCGGCGCTACGTCCCCGGCCGCTTCGACGGCGACCTGGTGCTGTTCACCGCGGCGCAGGGACGCCAGGACGACACCATCGCGGCGCGGTCATGGGGCCAGGCGGTCTCGGGCACGGTCCGGCACCGGTCCGTGCACAGCACGCACTGGGCGATGATGAGCCCCGCCGCGCTCGAGGAGATGGCGCCGGTCCTCCGGGAACTGCTGGCCGGCCCGGTCGAGTAGCGACAGGAAACGAGAAAGGCCCCGCCCGTGAGGGCGGGGCCTTTCTTAGTACGGCGGAGATGGTGTTGGGGCCGGGATCAGGAGGCGGGGTTGTGTGCGGCCCTCTGGTAGCCCTTGATGGCGGGGTAGGTGAACACCAGGATGGCCCCGACCGACCACAACACCGTTTTGATCAGCGGCTCCGCGACCGGGCCGCCAAGTGTCAGGCCCTTCATCGCGTCGATCGCGCACGACATGGGCTGGTTCTCGACAAACGTCTGCAGCCACACCGGGTAGGCCGCGGTCGGCACGAACCCGGAATTGAAGAACATCAACAGGGTGCACAGCAGCGAGAGGAGCTCCACCAGCGGCGCCTTGGCCGCCATCACCGACAGCATGGTGACAAGTGTCGCGAACCCCAGTCCTAGCAGCAGCGGGACGAACAGCATCGCGACGGCGGCGAGGGGGCCCTGGGTGAATCGGAAACCGAGCGGGATCGCCACCAGCACGATCAGCACCGTCGTGATCATGATGCGGATCGACTCGGCGATCAGGCGGCTCACCAATCCGGCCGCCCGGTGCATCGGCAGGATCCAGAAGCGTGCGAGCAGCCCCTTCTTCCACTCCTGCTTCAATGACAGGCCGCTGGCGATGCATCCGAACATGGCGCCGACCAGGGTCATCATCGGGGCGGTGCCGAAGATGCTGTTCACCCCGGTCGCCTTGGTGATCGAGATCCCCAGCACGGCCCAGAACATCAGCATGGTGACGGCGGGGTAGATGACCGCCTGCAGGATGGTGAAGGGGTCGCGGAGCCAGCCGCGGAGCAGCCTGCCCGCCTGCAGCTTGCTGTGCTCGATGAGGGCGGGCCAGGAGGTCTCGGACGGCGGGTCGGTCACGACCGGGAAGCTGTGAGTGAGGGGGCCGGCCTCCCGGGTCTGCAGGTCGGTCATCCTCGCCTCACGTTCGCCCAGATCGACAGCGGGACCGAGACGAGCAGCAGTCCACCGATCCACAGCAGCGACGGCGTCAGTTGGTGCAGGGTGATGCCGCCCTCGGCCATCGAGCGCATCGAGACGGAGAACTGCGAGATCGGCTGGTTCCTGACGAAGCCCTGGGACCACTCGGGGAACTGCGATTCCGGGACGAACCCGCTCGAGAACATGCCGAGGATGAGCTGCGGGAGAGTCAGCGACTGGCTGGTGATCTCCGGGCTCTTGGTCAGGGTGCCGAGGGCATCGCCCGCCATCGCGAGCGTCATGCCGACGGCGAGCGCCAACGCACAGAAGCCAACGGCCAGTGTCGTACCGCCGACGAATTCGAACCCGATGACGTGGCCGTAGGTGACGGCGGCGATGAGGGATATCACCGCATGGATGAACATCGCGGTCACCCGCGAGGCCAGCGGGACGGCGGAGAAGATCGGCATGGTCTGGAAACGCGCGTTCATCCCGTTGGATGCTTCGGTCGCGGCGCGGCCCGCGGCCGAGATCGCGGTGAACGCCATCGCCTGCAGCACGATGATCGGCATCACGAACTGTGCGTAGTCGATGCCCTGGACCTTCATGACGAACTTCAGCGGCAGATAGAAGCCGAGCGTGAAGATCAGGGGCGCAAGGACCGCGACGAAGATCTGGCCGTGCGACCACATGGTGTGCACGTTGCGCCCGGACAGCGCCAGCCACTGCTGCATGCTGGACAGCTGCGGCTTGCGGTGCCGCCCGGTGCGTGCGATCACGACCGGGCTCGCGGCGACGGCGGTCACGACGCAACGCTCGCTTGCTCGGGTTCCTCGTCCTCGGCCCTCGTTCCTGTCAGTGCCAGGAACACGTCATCGAGCGACGGTCGGCGCAGCGCGATGTCGGCGAGCGGGATCCGCGCGATGTCGAGCCGGCGCAGCACCTCGGCCAGGGTCTGCGCGCCGTACTGCGCGGGAATCGAGAGCCGGTCGTGTCCGGTCTCGGTGATGTACTCGGGCGGGACCAGGCTCATCAGCACATTGAAGACCCGCGGCAGATCCGCGAGCTGCACGGGCACGACCTCGCAGTAGCTGCCGCCGGTGCGCTCCTTGAGCTGGTCGGCGGTGCCCTCGGCGATAACGGTGCCCTTGTCGATGACCACGATGTTGTCGCTGAGGACGTCGGCCTCCTCGAGGTACTGCGTCGTCAGCAGGATGGTGATGCCCTGTGCCTTGAGGTCGGACACCAGCGACCACACGCCCTGACGGCTGCGCGGGTCGAGACCGGTGGACGGCTCGTCCAGGAAGACCACTTCGGGACGGGTGACCAGCCCGCAGGCGATGTCGACGCGCCGCCGCATGCCGCCCGAGAATCCGGACACCTTGCGGTCGGCGGCGTACCCCAGATCGAACTGGCGGAGCAGTTCCTCCGCGCGGGCCTTGGCGGACTGCTTGGTCAAGCCCAGGAGCCGCCCGAAGAGCACGAGGTTCTCTCGAGCGGTGAGTGATTCGTCCAGCGCCGCGTACTGACCGGTCGTCATGATGCTGCGTCGCACGGAGGCGGCCTGCTCGACCACGTCATGGCCGGCAACGAACGCGCGGCCCGAATCGGGGCGCAGCAGCGTCGAGAGCACATTGACCGTGGTGGTCTTACCTGCGCCGTTCGGGCCCAGGATGCCGAGCACGGTCCCTCGGGGAACCTCGAAGCTGACGCCGCGCAACGCATGCACGTCGCCGAACGACTTCGTGATTCCCTCGACCAGGACGGCAGAGTGGGGTGAAGGCATGCACGCGAGTATGTCATGCGTCCACTTCGCGGGTGGTCGACAGCGCTGGATTCGTCACATGTCGGGGTCCGGTTTCCCGTCTCGTTGACTCGATGTCGCGGCGAGTTCGTCCACCCCGGTGTACAGCCGGTCGCTCACCTGGGCGTTCTGCCGCTAAGTTAACAGCAAATTGAGTCGAAATGACGCTTCTCCGATTTCGTATACTGCTGTTGACCACCGCTTTTTATCTACATTTTGGAAGGTCTGGTGAACAGGGCGGCGGTGTGGTTGCATGACGATCATGACTCGGCGGGCGGCAGTGACAATCCAGGATCTGGCGGGCGAGGGGATCATGCTCGCGGCGGGCGGGCGGGCGATCCTGCTCCAGGTGGCGAATCGTGGCGTCGGTCACGGGGTCGCGGACCACAGTGATTTCGCCTATCGGGCAGTCGACAGGCTGCGGACGACGATGACCTATATATATGCAGTCGTCTACGGCACCGACGAGGAACGCGTGGCCGTCATCAGGATGGTCAACAAGGCGCACGCCAAGGTGCGCTCGGATGACTACAACGCCTTTGATCCGCAGCTTCAGCTGTGGGTGGCCGCCACCCTCTACGAGAGCGCCGTCACCCTGTACGAACGCGTCTTCGGCACGCTCGACGACGCCAATGCCGACGCCCTGTACCGCGAGTACGCGATCCTGGGCACCGCGCTGCAGGTGCCGGACGGACTCTGGCCGCGCGATCGTGCCGAATTCGCCGCGTACTGGAAGCAGCAGATCGACGGTGCCGAGGTGGACGCGAAGGTCCGGGCCGTCTCGAGGGACCTCTTCCACCCGGTCCTGGCGCCGTTTCTCATTCGCGCGAATCTGCCCGCGTATCGGTGGCTCACGACGGGGCTGCTGCCCGAGCGATTGCGCCAGCAGTTCGAGTTGCCATGGAACGAGCGGGACCAGCGCAGGTTCGATCGGGTGATGACGCTCGCTTCCTGGGTCTACCCCCGCATCCCCAGGGCGATCCGGCACGCGCCCAGGTCCGTCTATCTATGGGACATGCGTAGGCGGCTGCGCTCGCGGGGCTCTCTCGCGGCCTGAGCGGCGCAGCCGCCTGCGGCTACTTCGGGCTCACCCAGATGGTGATGTCCGCGTGCACGACTTCGGTGCCTGCCTTGTCGTAGAGCGCGACGGACACCACGAGGTCCGTGCCGGAGGTGATCTCGGTGAAGTCCGGGAGGTCCGGCACCGTCGCCACGGCGCGCAGCCCGGTGTCGGCCTTGGCGAGGTATCGGGTGTTCATCGACTTCGGGATCCATCGGTGGGAGGTGGGCACCGTTGCCTCCGCGAGCATGCCCATCGCTGCCTCGGCGAGGTTGCACGCGGCGATGGCGTGGAAGGTGCCGATGTGGTTGTGCACGCCCCACCACTTGGGTGCCCGCGCCTCGCAGCATCCCGGCTCGAGGCGGGTGACGTGGGGGAGCACTGTCGCGAAGTAGGGCACCCGCAGGCACATGCCCAGCGAGAACAGCGCCCCGCCGATGCGGTTTCGGGGGAGCTTGAGCCAGCCGCGGTAGGTGGGTGTCTGAGTCGTCATGAGCACTATCTTACTTTGGAGTAAGTTACTTGGCGTCCGGTCGCCCCGGATCGGATTTGAACTCCTGGCCGGTCTGCGGCATACTGTTCGGGTTGCCTAGACCCCGGTCGTGTTCCACTGCGTCTGGCGGCGGGCGAGAGATGACCGAAGCTCCGGCAGTCAGTGCGGGGCCGAGGCCAATGCAGGACGGAAGCAGTACCTGCGCTCACTTGCGAGCGCATCCGGTATTCATGTTCAGGGGACAATTGTGCCTTGAGTGTGAGAGGTAGGGCGACACGCCCGACCGCGTGTACCGGAGAACCATGACAGATGAACAGCGGCAGCGGATCGGGTACTTGCCCGGTCGCCAACGTTCGGACAGTCATGGGCAAGGCAGGAACTGTGCAAACGAGGTAGCCCATGACGGGTCTACACGAACGAGGTAGCCCCCCAGGGTCTACAAGGGCCTAATTCATAACGGGCAAGGAAGAGGACACAAGCGTGGCGGGACAGAAGATCCGCATCAGGCTCAAGGCCTACGACCATGAGGCGATCGATGCGTCAGCGCGCAAGATCGTCGAGACGGTGACCCGTACCGGGGCCCGTGTCGTTGGACCGGTGCCGTTGCCGACTGAAAAGAACGTGTACTGCGTCATCCGCTCGCCGCACAAGTACAAGGACTCGCGCGAGCACTTCGAGATGCGTACCCACAAGCGGCTGATTGACATCCTCGACCCGACGCCCAAGACAGTCGACGCGCTCATGCGCATCGATCTGCCGGCCAGCGTTGATGTCAACATCCAGTGAGCGCGGCGGAGACAAAAACAATGACTGAGAACAAGATCAAGGGAATCCTGGGCACCAAGCTCGGCATGACCCAGGTCTTCGACGAGAACAACCGGGTCGTCCCGGTCACCGTCGTGAAGGCCGGACCGAACGTGGTCACCCAGATTCGTACCGAGGAGCGCGACGGCTACAGCGCCGTGCAGCTCGCGTTCGGTGCGATCGACCCGCGCAAGGTCAACAAGCCGGAGTCCGGCCAGTTCGCCAAGGCCGGTGTGACCCCCCGTCGCCACGTCGTGGAGCTCCGCGTTGCGGATGCCTCCGAGTACGAGGTCGGCCAGGAGCTCACCGCCGAGGTCTTCGAGGACGGCGCCTACGTCGACGTCACCGGAACCAGCAAGGGCAAGGGCTTCGCCGGAACCATGAAGCGGCACGGCTTCGCCGGCCAGGGCGCCTCCCACGGCGCGCAGGCCGTGCACCGTCGCCCGGGTTCGATCGGTGGCTGCGCCACCCCCGGCCGCGTGTTCAAGGGCATGCGCATGTCGGGCCGCATGGGTAGCGACCGCATCACGACGCAGAACCTCTCGGTCCACAAGGTGGACGCCGAGAACGGTCTGCTTCTCATCAAGGGTGCGATCCCGGGCCGCAAGGGTGGTCTCGTGATCGTCAAGACCGCAGTGAAGGGTGGTGCGTCCGCATGACCGAGACCGCAACCAAGCTGACCCTCGACGTCAAGGCCGCCGGCGGCAAGACCAACGGCACCGTCGATCTCCCCGCTGAGATCTTCGACGTCACGGCCAACATCGCGCTGATGCACCAGGTCGTCGTCGCGCAGCTCGCCGCTGCACGTCAGGGCACGCACTCCACCAAGACCCGCGGCGAGGTTCGCGGCGGTGGCAAGAAGCCGTGGCGTCAGAAGGGCACCGGCCGCGCCCGTCAGGGCTCGACCCGCGCCCCGCAGTTCGCCGGTGGTGGCGTCGTCCACGGCCCGCAGCCGCGTGACTACAGCCAGCGGACCCCCAAGAAGATGAAGGCAGCCGCCCTGCGCGGTGCCCTCTCCGATCGGGCGCGCAACGAGCGCATCCACGTGATCACCGAACTGGTGTCGGGTCAGACCCCGTCCACCAAGGGCGCGAAGTCGTTCCTCGGCGAGATCTCGGATCGCAAGAAGCTCCTGCTCGTCGTCGGGCGTGCAGACATCGCGGCATGGAAGAGCGTGCAGAACCTGGAAGGCGTGCATCCCATCGCACCCGACCAGCTCAACACGTACGACGTGCTCAACAGCGATGACATTGTGTTCAGCGTCGAGGCGCTCAACGCGTTCATCCACGGGCCGGCCGAGTCCGCCCAGGCAGACAGCAAGGAGGAGAGCAAGTGAGCACCATCGCTGATCCCCGCGACATCTTGCTGGCCCCGGTCATCTCCGAGAAGTCCTACGGACTGATCGAGGAAGGCACCTACACCTTCCTGGTGCACCCGGACTCGAACAAGACGCAGATCAAGATTGCCGTCGAGAAGGTCTTCGGCGTCACTGTGACGAGTGTCAACACCGCCAACCGTCAGGGCAAGCGCAAGCGGACGAAGTTCGGTTACGGCAAGCGCAAGGACACCAAGCGCGCGCTCGTCACCCTCTCCGCCGACAGCAAGCCCATCGAGATCTTCGGAGGACCGGTCGCGTAAGCGGGCGGGACTTGACGAGACATAGAGGACGAGAAGACTCATGGCAATCCGTAAGTACAAGCCGACTACCCCGGGCCGTCGTGGCTCGAGCGTCTCGGACTTCGCCGAGATCACTCGGTCGACTCCCGAGAAGTCGCTTATCCGCCCGCTGCACGGTCGCGGTGGACGTAACGCCCACGGTCGTATCACCACCCGTCACAAGGGTGGCGGTCACAAGCGCGCCTACCGGCTGATCGATTTCCGTCGCAACGACAAGGACGGCGTGCCGGCCAAGGTCGCTCACATCGAGTACGACCCCAACCGCACGGCGAACATCGCCCTGCTGCACTACGCCGACGGCGAGAAGCGCTACATCATCGCGCCGAAGGACCTCAAGCAGGGCGCGAAGGTCGAGTCCGGTGTCGGAGCCGACATCAAGCCGGGCAACAACCTGCCGCTGCGCAACATCCCGACCGGTACCACCATCCACGCGGTGGAGCTGCGTCCGGGCGGCGGCGCCAAGATGGCCCGCTCCGCAGGCGCCAGCATCCAGCTGCTGGGCAAGGAAGGCCCCTACGCGACCCTGCGTATGCCGTCCGGTGAGATCCGTCGCGTCGACGTGCGCTGCCGCGCATCCGTCGGCGAGGTCGGCAACGCCGAGCAGTCGAACATCAACTGGGGCAAGGCCGGCCGTATGCGCTGGAAGGGCAAGCGCCCGACCGTCCGTGGTGTCGTGATGAACCCGGTCGACCACCCGCATGGTGGTGGCGAGGGCAAGACCTCCGGTGGTCGCCACCCGGTCAGCCCGTGGGGACAGCCTGAGGGCCGTACCCGCAAGCCCAACAAGCCGAGCGACAAGCTCATCGTCCGCCGCCGCCGTACCGGCAAGAACAAGCGCTAGGAGGGAGTTCAGAATGCCACGCAGCCTGAAGAAGGGCCCGTTCGTCGATGACCACCTCCTCGCGAAGGTGGATGTGCAGAACGAGAAGGGAACCAAGCAGGTCATCAAGACCTGGTCCCGTCGTTCCACGATCATCCCGGACTTCATCGGACACACGTTTGCGGTCCACGACGGCCGTAAGCACGTCCCCGTGTTCGTCTCCGACTCGATGGTCGGACACAAGCTCGGAGAGTTTGCACCGACCCGCACGTTCAAGGGTCACATCAAGGATGATCGGAAGGCGAAGAGGCGATGAGTAACACCGAAACCGCCAACCCGACCGCCAAGGCCGTCGCGCGCCACGTGCGTGTGACGCCGATGAAGGCGCGTCGCGTTGTGGATCTGGTTCGCGGGCGTTCCGTCGAGGACGCGCTGTCGATCCTGAAGTTCGCGCCGCAGGCAGCGAGCGAGCCGGTCGCCAAGGTGATCGCCTCCGCAGCGGCCAACGCCGAGAACAACCTCGACCTGGACCCGAGCACGCTTGTCGTCGCCACGGCGTTCGTGGACGAGGGTGCGACCCTCAAGCGGTTCCAGCCGCGTGCACAGGGCCGTGCGTTCCGGATCCGCAAGCGCACTAGCCACATCACCGTGATCGTGGAGAGCCTGCCCAAGGCCGGCACCTCGACCCGCAATCGCCGGAAGGGAAGTGCTCAGTAGTGGGCCAGAAAATCAACCCGCACGGCTTCCGCCTCGGCATCACCACCGACTGGAAGTCTCGCTGGTACGCAGACAAGCAGTACGCGGAGTACGTCAAGGAAGACGTCGCCATCCGCAAGCTCCTCGCCACCGGCATGGAGCGGGCCGGCATCGCGAAGGTGGAGATCGAGCGCACCCGTGACCGGGTTCGCGTCGACATCCACACCGCGCGTCCGGGCATCGTCATCGGCCGCCGCGGCGCCGAGGCCGATCGCATCCGCGCCGAGCTGGAGAAGCTGACCGGCAAGCAGGTGCAGCTCAACATCCTCGAGGTCAAGAACGCTGAGGCCGAGGCCCAGCTCGTGGCCCAGGGTGTTGCGGAGCAGCTGTCGAACCGTGTTGCCTTCCGTCGCGCCATGCGCAAGGCCATCCAGTCGGCCATGCGTCAGCCGAACGTCAAGGGCATCCGGGTGCAGTGCTCGGGCCGTCTCGGCGGCGCCGAGATGTCCCGCTCGGAGTTCTACCGCGAGGGTCGGGTTCCGCTGCACACGCTGCGTGCGGACATCGACTACGGGCTCTACGAGGCCAAGACCACCTTCGGCCGCATCGGCGTGAAGGTCTGGATCTACAAGGGCGACATCGTCGGCGGCAAGCGTGAAGCCCTCGCCAGCGCTGCAGCCCCGGCCGGCGATCGCCCCCGTCGCGAGCGTCCGAGCCGTCCGCGTCGCTCCGGTGCCTCGGGCACCACGGCGACCAGCACCGAGGCCGGCCGCGCTGCGACCGCCACCGCAGAAGCTCCGGCTTCGACCGAGACGAATCAGGAGGGCTGACGCATGTTGATCCCCCGTCGGGTCAAGCACCGCAAGCAGCACCACCCGAGCCGTTCGGGTGCCGCCAAGGGCGGAACCCAGGTGACCTTCGGTGACTACGGCATCCAGGCTCTCGAGCCCGCCTACATCACCAACCGTCAGATCGAGTCCGCTCGTATCGCCATGACGCGCCACATCAAGCGTGGCGGCAAGATCTGGATCAACATCTTCCCGGATCGCCCGCTCACGAAGAAGCCGGCCGAGACCCGAATGGGTTCCGGTAAGGGTTCGCCCGAGTGGTGGGTCGCGAACATCAAGCCCGGTCGGGTCATGTTCGAGATGACTTACCCCAACGAGGAGATTGCTCGCGAGGCCCTGCGTCGCGCGATGCATAAGCTCCCGTGCAAGTGCAGGATCGTCACGAGGGAGGAGCAGTTCTGATGGCTACTGGAACCCCAGCCGCAGAGCTCCGTGAGCTCAGCGAAGAAGAGTTGGTCACCCGGCTCCGCGAGTCGAAGGAAGAGCTGTTCAACCTTCGCTTCCAGATGGCGACCGGTCAGTTGGACAACAACCGTCGTCTGCGCGTTGTCCGCCACGAGATCGCGCGCGTCTACACCGTCATGCGCGAGCGTGAGCTCGGCCTCGCAGCCGCCCCGAGTGCGGGAGACGCGGCATGAGTGAGAACGAGAAGGACACCGCAGTGACTGAAGAGCGTGGGACCCGCAAGGTCCGCATCGGCTACGTCGTCTCCGACAAGATGGAGAAGACGATCGTTGTCGAGCTCGAGGATCGTGTGAAGCACCCGCTGTACGGCAAGATCATCCGCCGTACCACCAAGGTGAAGGCGCACGACGAGAACGGCATCGCCGGCATCGGCGACCGCGTCCAGCTCATGGAGACCCGACCGCTGTCGGCGACCAAGCGCTGGCGTCTGGTCGAGGTGCTCGAGAAGGCCAAGTAAGAAGAGCACTACACCGAAACGGCCCGTCCCCGGTTGGGGGCGGGCCGTTTTGTGTGTGCCACCAGCGGGGGAGTGCACAACCACAATCGACGCCGATAGCGCGCGATTTGGATTCCCTCGGCGTGTTCCCTACACTAGAGCGGTTGCCTATGCCTCCGCATGCCCGCATGTGGGTACGGCCGGGTAACAGACCGCGCGCATCGGGTCGGTAATCCGGTGCGTACGAAAATCCAGGTCTTAGGAGAGATCAGTGATTCAGCAGGAGTCGCGACTGCGCGTCGCCGACAACACGGGTGCCAAGGAGATTCTCTGCATCCGCGTTCTCGGCGGTTCGTCTCGTCGCTACGCCGGGATCGGCGACATCATCGTCGCCACCGTCAAGGACGCCATCCCGGGTGGAAACATCAAGAAGGGCGAGGTCGTCAAGGCCGTCATCGTCCGTACCACCAAGGAGCGCCGCCGTCCGGACGGCTCGTACATCAAGTTCGATGAGAACGCTGCCGTTCTCATCAAGCCTGATCACGATCCCCGTGGCACCCGCATCTTCGGACCCGTGGGTCGTGAGCTGCGCGACAAGAAGTTCATGAAGATCGTTTCGCTCGCCCCGGAGGTGCTGTGATGAAGGTGCACAAGGGTGACACCGTTCTGGTCATCGCCGGCAAGGACAAGGGCGCCAAGGGCAAGGTCATCCAGGCCTTCCCGGCGACCGAGAAGGTCCTCGTCGAGGGCGTGAACCGGATCAAGAAGCACACCGCGGTCTCCGCGAACGAGCGTGGCGCCTCCTCCGGCGGCATCGTGACGCAGGAAGCCCCGATCCACGTGTCGAACGTGCAGGTCGTGGACTCGGACGGTAACGCCACTCGCGTGGGCTACCGCACCGATGAGAACGGCAAGCGGGTTCGGATCTCCCGTAAGAACGGGAAGGACATCTGAGATGACTAGCACTGAGAACAAGATCGTTCCCCGTCTGAAGACCCGCTACCGCGCCGAGATCAAGGACGCGCTGAACGCGGAGTTCGAGTACGCGAACGTCATGCAGATCCCCGGCGTGGTCAAGGTCGTCGTCAACATGGGTGTCGGTGACGCCGCCCGCGACGCGAAGCTGATCAACGGCGCGGTCAACGACCTCGAACTGATCACCGGCCAGAAGCCCGAGATCCGCAAGGCTCGCAAGTCCATCGCGCAGTTCAAGCTGCGTGAGGGCATGCCCATCGGCGCGCGCGTCACCCTCCGTGGCGACCGCATGTGGGAGTTCCTCGATCGCCTGGTCAGCATCGCGCTGCCCCGTATCAGGGACTTCCGCGGCCTGTCCGGCAAGCAGTTCGACGGCAACGGCAACTACACCTTCGGTCTCAACGAGCAGTCGATGTTCCACGAGATCGATGTGGACAAGATCGATCGCCCGCGCGGTATGGACATCACCGTCGTGACGACCGCGACCAACAACGAAGAAGGCCGTGCCCTGCTCAAGCACCTCGGCTTCCCGTTCAAGGAGAACTGAGCCATGGCGAAGAAGGCACTGGTCAACAAGGCCAACAAGAAGCCCAAGTTCGCGGTGCGCGCCTACACCCGCTGCCAGCGGTGCGGCCGTCCCCACTCGGTGTTCCGCAAGTTCGGCCTGTGCCGAATCTGCGTTCGCGAGATGGCGCACGCGGGCGAGCTGCCGGGCGTTCACAAGAGCTCCTGGTAACCACAACACTTCTGGCTTGCATCCGTGAGCCAGTCCAAAGGAAAACCCCTTCGCTGTAGGCCCACGGCCGGCAGGCGCTCCACGAGTGCCGACCCCGGTGTTGCATGGGAACCGCTGCGAGAAAGGTGAACAGGTCAACCCCATGACCATGACCGATCCAATCGCAGACTTCTTGACGCGTCTGCGCAACGCCAACTCGGCGTACCACGACGAGGTGAAGCTTCCCCACTCGAAGATCAAGGCGAACATCGCCGAGATCCTCAAGCGCGAGGGCTACATCTCCGATTTCCGTACCGAGGACGCCGAGGTGGGCAAGACCCTCATCGTCGACCTGAAGTACGGACCCAGCCGTGAGCGCAGCCTCGCGGGTGTCCGGCGCGTTTCCAAGCCCGGCCTCCGGGTTTACGCGAAGTCCACCAACCTGCCCAAGGTCCTGGGCGGCCTCGGCGTGGCGATCATCTCCACGTCCTCCGGCCTGCTCACGGATCGTCAGGCGGCCAAGCAGGGCGTCGGCGGCGAAGTCCTCGCCTACGTCTGGTAAGGGAGGCCACCACAATGTCGCGTATTGGAAAGATTCCGGTCACCGTCCCCGCGGGCGTTGACGTCACCATCGAAGGCCAGAACGTCTCGGTCAAGGGCCCCAAGGGCACCCTGGCGCTGACGATCGCCGAGCCGATCAGCGTTGCCAAGAGCGAGGACGGTGCCCTTCTGGTCACCCGTCCGGACGACGAGCGTCGCAGCCGCGCGCTGCACGGCCTCTCGCGCACCCTGGTCGCCAACCTGATCACCGGTGTCACCGAGGGCTACACCACGAAGATGGAGATCCACGGCGTGGGTTACCGCGTCGCGCTCAAGGGCAAGGACCTCGAGTTCGCGCTGGGTTACAGCCACCCGGTGCCGATCGAGGCCCCCGAGGGCATCACCTTCGTCGTCGAGACGCCCACCCGGTTCTCGGTCTCGGGTATCGACAAGCAGAAGGTCGGCCAGATCTCGGCCAACATCCGTCGTCTTCGCCGTCCGGACCCGTACAAGGGTAAGGGCGTGCGTTACGAGGGTGAGCAGATCCGCCGCAAGGTCGGAAAGACGGGTAAGTGATATGAGCCAGACTGCAAACCAGAAAGCCAAGCGGATTCCGCTGGGCAAGGATGCGTCCACCACGCGTCGTCTCTCGAAGACGCGTCGTCACTTCCGTCTGCGCAAGAAGGTCTCGGGCACGCCCGAGCGTCCGCGCCTGGTCGTGAACCGGTCCTCGCGCCACATCCACGTCCAGCTCGTGGACGACCTGGCCGGCCGCACCCTGGCCGCCGCGTCGACCATCGAGCCGGACCTGCGTGCGGCCGAGGGCGACAAGAAGGCCCTGAGCGCGAAGGTCGGTCAGCTGATCGCCGAGCGCGCGAAGGCAGCCGGCGTCGAGGCCGTGGTCTTCGACCACGGTGGCCACGGCTACCACGGTCGCATCGCGGCCCTGGCGGACGCTGCTCGCGAAGGCGGGTTGAAGTTCTGATGATGAAGTTCACGAATGGAAGGACAGTCTGATGCCGGGACGTCAGAGGCGTGACGGCGGCAGCGGACCCGCCGGACAGAATGGCCCCAACACCGGGGACAACCGCGGCGGCGGCGATCGTCGTGGCGGCGGTCGTGACGATCGTCGTGGCGGCCAGGCGGCCCCGAAGTCGGACCACATCGAGCGCGTTGTCACCATCAACCGCGTGTCGAAGGTCGTCAAGGGTGGTCGTCGCTTCAGCTTCACCGCCCTCGTGATCGTGGGCGACGGCAACGGGCTCGTTGGCGTCGGCTACGGCAAGGCCAAGGAAGTTCCCGCGGCCATCCAGAAGGGTGTCGAGGAGGCTCGCAAGAGCTTCTTCCGCGTTCCGATGATCGGTGGCACCATCACTCACCCCATCCAGGGTGAGGCGGCTGCCGGTGTGGTCATGCTCCGTCCGGCCAGCGCCGGTACCGGTGTCATCGCCGGTGGCGCGGTGCGTGCCGTGCTCGAGTGCGCGGGTATCCACGACATCCTGTCGAAGTCGCTCGGTAGCGACAACGCAATCAACGTCGTTCACGCGACCGTCGCCGCCCTCAAGGGCCTCCAGCGTCCCGAGGAGGTGGCCGCTCGCCGCGGACTGCCCATCGAGGACGTGGCCCCGGCCGGCATGCTGCGTGCACGTGCGGGACAGGGAGTCTGAGATGGCTGAACTTAAGGTCACCCAGGTAAAGAGCTCGATCGGTACCAAGAAGAACCAGCGCGACAGCCTGCGCACCCTCGGTCTGAAGGGCATCCGTCAGACCGTCGTCCGCGAGGACAACGCGCAGAACCGTGGCCTGGTCAACGTGGTCCGCCACCTCGTCACAGTTGAGGAGGTCTAACCATGACCATCAAGTTGCACCACCTGCGCCCCGCCCCCGGTGCCAAGTCCGACAAGATCCGCGTCGGTCGAGGCGAGGGCGGCAAGCGAGGTAAGACCGCAGGTCGCGGCACGAAGGGCACCAAGGCCCGCAAGAACGTGCCCGCAGCCTTCGAGGGTGGACAGATGCCGCTGCACATGCGTCTGCCCAAGCTCAAGGGATTCAAGAACCCGTTCCGGACCGAGTACCAGGTCGTCAACGTGGGCGATATCGCCCGGCTGTTCCCCAATGGTGGGACCATCGGCGTTGCCGAGCTCGTCGAGGCAGGCGCGGTTCGCAAGAACCAGCTCGTGAAGGTCCTCGGCGACGGAGAGCTCACGGTGTCCGTTCAGGTCACCGCGAACAAGTTCACCGGTGCCGCCAAGGAGAAGATCGCCGCTGCCGGTGGGACGACCACCGAGCTGTGATCCACCAGTAGTTCGAGACCGATGGCCGCAGCGCATCCCGAAGGGACGTGCTGCGGCCATTCGTCTAACCTGACTCACATGGTCTATCGGGGCTGAGTGAACGGGTGTCACTGCTAGTGTTCTAAAGTTCATTTCGCCTCGTGAGCGATCCCGCTCGCGTTCTGCCAGTGCCAGGAGGATCTTTGCTTTCCGCCTTCGTCTCGGCCCTCAGGACTCCCGACCTGAGGCGGAAGATCCTCTTCACCCTCGGCATCATCGCGTTGTACCGGTTCGGTGCGACGCTGCCGTCGCCCGGTGTCGACTACGCGAACGTCAAGACCTGTATCGATCAGATCTCCGGTGGTGACTCGGCGGGCATCTACTCGCTGATCAACCTGTTCTCCGGTGGCGCGTTGCTGCAGCTGACGGTGTTCGCGATCGGCATCATGCCGTACATCACGGCGAGCATCATCGTGCAGCTGCTGACGGTGGTCATCCCCAGGTTCGAGGAACTCCGCAAGGAGGGCCAGTCGGGCCAGGCGAAGATGACCCAGTACACGCGGTACCTGTCGATCGCGCTGGCCATCCTCCAGGCCACCGGCATCGTTGCGCTCGCAGCGCGCGGCCAGCTGCTGCAGGGTTGCCAGGAAGACATCATCGCCGACCAGTCCATCTTCGGCCTGGTGACCATCGTCCTGGTGATGACGGCCGGTTCGGCCCTGGTGATGTGGTTCGGCGAGCTGATCACCGAGCGCGGCGTCGGCAACGGCATGTCTCTGCTGATCTTCTCGGGCATCGCCTCGCGCATGCCGTCTCAGGGCACGGCCGTCCTCGACAGCCGAGGCGGTCTGGTCTTCGCGATGGTCTGTGTCGCGGCCCTCGCCCTCATCGCAGGCGTCGTCTTCGTCGAGCAGGGCCAGCGGCGCATCCCGGTGCAGTACGCCAAGCGAATGGTCGGCCGGAAGATGTACGGCGGCTCGTCGACGTACCTGCCGCTGAAGGTCAACCAGGCCGGCGTCATCCCGGTGATCTTCGCGTCGTCACTGCTGTACCTGCCGAACCTGATCGCTCAGCTGACCGGTGCCAGCACGTCCACCGATCCGAGTTGGTGGCAGGAGATCATCCAGAAGTACCTGGTGAACCCGAGCAACCCGGTCTACATCCTCATCTACTTCCTGCTCATCGTCTTCTTCACCTACTTCTACGTCGCGATCACCTTCAATCCCGAAGAGCGCGCGGACGAGATGAAGAAGTTCGGTGGCTTCATCCCGGGCATCCGGCCGGGCCGCCCGACGGCGGATTACCTCAACTACGTGCTCAGCCGCATCACGCTGCCGGGCGCCATCTATCTCGGTCTCATCGCGACGCTGCCCAACTTCTTCCTCTCGGGGAATGCCGGGGCCAGCATCTTCGGTGGTGCGGCGGTGCTGATTCTCGTCAGCGTCGGCCTCGACACCGTCAAGCAGATCGAGAGTCAACTCATGCAGCGCAACTACGAAGGGTTCCTCAAGTGAGACTTGTCCTCCTTGGTCCTCCCGGTGCCGGTAAGGGCACTCAGGCCGCCATCCTGTCGGAAAAGCTCGGCGTTCCGCACATCTCCACGGGCGACCTGTTCCGCGCCAACATCGGGCAGCAGACGGCGCTCGGGCTCGAGGCGAAGAAGTACCTCGACGCGGGCGACCTGGTGCCCAGCGAGATCACGAACAACATGGTTCGCGCCCGGGTCTCCGAGCCGGACGCCGTGAACGGTTTCCTGCTCGACGGTTTCCCCCGCACGGTCGATCAGGCGCAGGCGCTCGAGGGCATCCTCGGCGAGCTGAACGCCAAGCTCGACGGCGTGCTCGCATTCGAGGTCGACGACGATGTCGTGGTGGAGCGGATGCTCGCCCGTGGTCGCGCGGACGACACCGAAGACGTGATCCGGAACCGGATGCGTGTCTACCGCGAGGAGACCGCGCCGCTGCTGGACCACTACGCTGGTCAGATCGTCACCGTCGACGCAGTCGGCGAGGTCGACGAGGTCAACGCGCGCGCACTCGCCGCGCTCGGTAAGTAAGAGGCAGTCGTGGGGTTTCGTCGTAAGAAGGTAGTTCCCTTCCGCACCGCGGGCGAGCTGGACGCGATGGCGGCGGCAGGCGCCGTCGTCGGAGCGACACTCGTCGCGGTGCGCAACGCGGCGAAACCCGGCGTGAGCACCCTCGAGCTCGATCAGCTGGCCGAGCAGACCATCCGTGACGCCGGTGCCGTCCCGTCGTTCCTCGGGTACCACGGGTTCACCGGTTCGATCTGCTCGTCGGTGAACGACCGTGTGGTGCACGGGATCCCGTCGGCCGAGGACGTTCTGGTCGAGGGCGACCTGGTGTCCATCGACTGCGGCGCGATCCTCGACGGCTGGCACGGCGACTCCGCCTGGACCTTCGGTGTCGGCACGATCATCGAGGCGGACGAGCTGCTCAGCGAGGCGACGAGGCTGTCGATGGAGGCCGGAATCGCGGCCATGATCGCAGGCAACCGCCTCACCGACGTCTCGCATGCGATCGAGCTGGGCACCCTGGCCGCCGCGAAGGCCCACGGACGCAAGTACGGCATCGTCGACGGGTACGGCGGTCACGCCATCGGCCGCGAGATGCACATGGATCCGTTCCTGCCGAACGAGGGGGCGCCCGGCAAGGGACCCGAGCTCGTCATCGGCTCCGTATTGGCCATCGAGCCGATGCTGACCCTGGGGACCCACGAGACCGAGGTGCTCGAGGACGACTGGACCGTCGTGACCACCGACGGATCAAGGGCCGCGCACTGGGAGCACACCGTCGCGGTCACCGAGGACGGCCCGCGGATCTTGACGCTCCGTCCCGAGTAGGCACACACCATCCCAGCGGGCATCCGCGGTCGACTCCCGACCGTGGGTGCCCGTTCTGGTTTCGGGGCAACGGATCCGGGCTCGGGCGCGACTTGCCTAAGGGAGTGTTAGGAAAGCCGCGCAGGCCTTCCCGCCCTGTGTGACAGCGACCACAGTATCTCCGAGCGGCGCAATGGGGCGTCCGGAAGGAGATCTGATGAGCACGACAAAGAACGTCGGTGAGCGGAGAGTCGTCGCCAACGTGCTGCGTGGGTCGATCGGCAACCTGGTCGAGTGGTACGACTGGTACGTCTACGCAGCGTTCAGCGTGTACTTCGCGAAGGCGTTCTTCCCGGAGGGGGAGCCGACCGCCCAGCTGCTGTCCACCGCGGCCGTGTTCGCCGTCGGATTCCTGATGCGCCCGCTCGGCGGCTGGGCGCTCGGTCGCTACGCGGACAAGTTCGGCAGGCGGTCCGCGCTCACCCTGTCGGTCACGGTGATGGCGGCGGGGTCGCTGATGATCGCGCTGACTCCGGGCTTCGCCACGATCGGTATCGCGGCTCCCGTGCTGCTGCTCCTCGCGCGCCTGCTGCAGGGCCTCTCCGTGGGTGGTGAGTACGCCACCAGCGCGACTTACCTGTCGGAGGTGGCCTCGCCCGGCAAGCGCGGGTTCTATTCGAGCTTCCAGTACGTGACGCTCGTGGCAGGCCAGCTGACCGCCCTCGGCGTGCAGATCGTGCTGCAGCAGGTGCTGACCTCCGAGCAGATGTACAGCTGGGGCTGGCGGATCCCGTTCCTGATCGGCGCCACCGGTGCGGTGGTGGTGATGCTGCTTCGTCGTGGCATGGACGAATCGGAGTCGTTCCGGGCGGAGACCGCGCGAAACGCGCAGACGCCCGCGGAGTCCCGCGGCTCGCTGCGGGTCCTGCTGCAGTACCCGCGTGAGTGCCTGCTGGTGGTCGGTCTGACGATCGGCGGCACCGTCGCGTTCTACACGTACACCACCTACATGCAGAAGTTCATGATCAACACCTCCGGCATCTCGAAGACGACGGTCGCGTGGATCAACTTCGTCGCGCTGCTCGCCTTCGTGGTGCTGCAGCCGCTGGCCGGTGCGCTGTCGGATCGCATCGGCAGGCGCAAGTTGCTGATCTTCTTCGGCGTCGGCGGCACGGTGCTGACGGTGCCGATCATGACGGTGCTGGCACAGACCACCAACCCGTTCGCCGCTTTCGGTCTGATGATGCTCGCGCTGGTACTGGTCACCGGCTACACCTCCATCAACTCGATCGTGAAGGCCGAACTGTTCCCGACGAAGATCCGGGCCCTCGGCGTCGGGCTCCCGTACGCGTTGACCGTGGCGATCTTCGGCGGCACCGCCGAGTTGATCGCGCTCGGACTGAAGAAGGCCGGCCACGAGTCGCTGTTCTTCTGGTACGTCGCCGGTTGCGTGGCGATCTCACTGATCACCTACTTCTTCATGCGGGAAACATCGGCGCAGTCCACCATTGAGGCAGAGGCCGGTGCCGCCGCCGGAGCCGATGCACGGGACAGGGAGATCGTTGGCGTCCACAACTGACCGCGCGCTGCGCCCGCCGACCCTTCTCCGGAGCGGGGGGAGGGTCGGCGCGTGCGGATAGCGGTGGTGGAGGACGACGACGGGGTCGGCGAGGCCTTGATCGAGGCCCTCGGGGCCCGCGGCCACGTCGCCGAGCGCATGCGGCGCGGTTCGGACCTGCTCGTGGCGCACCGCGGATTCGACGCGGTGATCCTCGATCTCGGCCTGCCCGATGCGGACGGCCTGCAGGTGCTGCGGCAGCTACGTGAGGTGAGCTCGGTCCCGGTTCTCATCCTCACCGCGCGCAGCGACGAGCGGTCGATCGTTCGCGGGCTGCGCGGTGGCGCCGACGACTACCTGGTCAAGCCGCCGCGCATCGCGGAGCTGACGGCGCGGCTGGACACCGTCACCAGGCGCGCGGCGCAGGCGCCGTCGCCGGCCCGCGCCGCAGACGTGGTGGTCACCGGCGATGTCCGGGTGGACCGGCGCGCTCGCGTCGTCGAGGTGGACGGGGTGGACATCGGGCTGACCCAGAAGGAGTTCGCACTGGTGGAGGTGCTCGTCGAGCGGCCGGGGTCCGCGGTGAGCAGGCAGCAGTTGATGGATCGGATCTGGGGCGACGCGTTCGTCGCCGTCTCACGGTCGCTGGACGTGCACATGACCGGTCTGCGATCGAAGCTGAACCGGCCGGGACTGATCACGACGATCAGAGGATTCGGCTACCGGTGGGGTTCGTGACCGGAAGGGAGATCCCGCGATGCGCCGACGGCTGCTCGCCGCGCTGACGGGATTCGCCGCCCTCGCGGTGCTGGCGTTCGCGGTGCCGTTGACGCTGACCGTCGCCACCAACCGCACGCAACAGCTCGTGCTGGCGCGCAGCGGCGATGCGGACAGGTTCGCCCTGCTCTCCGGCGACGCGGTGGGATCGGGTGACCCCAGAGCCCTTGCCGACGAGGTCGCGCGGTACTCGGACCTCTACTCCGAGGGAGTGCTCGTCGTCGACGCGCGGGGCGCCGTGGTGGTCGAGGCCGGCATCGAGCGGAGCGATCCCGCCATCGGGGACGCCGTCGCGGCCGCCCGCCGTAACCAGCGGCCCGCCGTGACCGAGCGGCTGATGCCGTGGAGCGCGCCCGCCATGCTGGTGGCCCGGCCGGTCGGCACCGGCGTCCAGGTGGACGGCGCGGTGGTGATCGAGGCGTCCACCGAACGCGCGCGAACGGACATCGCGCGGGCGTGGGCGGTCATCACGGCCGGAGCGGTGGTCGCGATGGCCGTGTTCACGGCGCTGGCGCTGGTATTGAGCCGGTGGGTGCTGCGACCACTCGGGGAACTGTCCGACGGGGTCGCCGCGCTGACCGCGACCCTGCCGGCCCCCCGGCACGGGCAGGGTGCGCCCGCCTCGATCGCGCGTCGCTACGGCGGGCCGCCGGAGGTCCGCGAACTGACCGAGTCCTTCGATGCGATGGCGGCGGCGGTCGCCGACTCGGCCGAGGCGCAGCGGCAGCTGGTGGCGGACACCGCGCATGCGATGCGTAATCCGCTGGCGGCCCTCACGATCCGATTGGATTCGCTGGAGACCTCGATCCCGGACCGCGCGGCCGCCACCTTCCGCGGCGCCGCCGCCGAGGTCGACCGGCTCACCTCCCTTCTCGACGGTCTACTGGCACTCGCGGTCGCCGAGAGCGCGTCCGGGTTCGCCCCTGCCGACCCGGCCTCGACGGTGACTGAACGCTGCGATCCCGCTTCGGTTGCCCACGAACGGGTCGACGCCTGGCATCAGGCGTTTGCGCGGGCGGGGGTGGAGCTCACCCTGGTCGAACCCGGGCCGTCACACGAGGCGGCGGTCTCGCCCGACGTCCTGGCGCAGATCCTGGATGTCCCCTTGAGCAACGCGTGCCGATACGCGGGGGCAGGGGCGCACACCCGGATCACCGTGTCCACGGAGCCGGGATGGACGAGGATCGAGATCGCGGACGACGGGGTCGGCGTGTCCGCCCCGGAGGTCGACCGCCTCGACACCCGGTTCTTCCGGGGCACGAGTGCGGCCGGAGGGCCCGCCGGGGGCTCAGGGCTCGGCCTGCCCATCGCGCGGGCCCTTGCCCGGGCGAACCGGGGCACGATGACGATCGCCAGGGTCTCTCCGCACGGGCTCGCCGTCACTGTGCGGCTGCCCGCGACGGACCCGGGACGCGCAGGCAACGCGTCCGGCGACGGGTCGGCGTCGTGATCACCCGCCGCGGGTTCCTCGCCCTGGCCGCCACGGGAGCGCTGGCCGCCGCGGCCGGGTGCGGCTCGCGATCGGGTCCCGCGGTAGTGCGGATCGCGTCCGGCGAGTACGGCGGTCTGTATCACGCCTTCGCCGGACTGCTGGCGCGGGCGGCCGCCGAAACCGACGACCTGCGGATCGAGCCGGTGGTCACCAGCGGATCCCGCGAGAACCTCGACCTGCTGGCCCGCGGTGAGGTGGACCTGGCCCTCACGCTCGCGGACTCGGTCGATCCGATGACGGTGGACGCCGTGGCCATCGGCCGGGTGTACGAGAACTATCTCCAGCTGGTGGTCCGTGCGGACAGCCCGGTCGGGGCGGCGGGGGACCTACGGGGAATGCGGGTGAACCTGGGTGCGGAGGGTTCCGGTGCCGCGCTGACCGGCGAGCGCCTGATGATCGCGGCCGGGCTGGATCCCGCCTCGGAGCTCACCGTCACCCACCTGCCGTTGGATGCGGCGACCGAAGAGCTCGAGGCGGGCTCCATCGACGCATTGCTCTGGGCGGGCGGGGTGCCGACCGCGGCGTTGGACATTCCCGCCCGCATGCGACTGGTAGACCTGTCCGAGCTGGTTTCGCCGATGAGGGACCGGTTCGGGCAGGTGTACGACCCGGTGACGATCCCCGCGGACGCGTACCCGGGCGGCCCCGCCGTCGGCACGGTCGGAGTCGCGAACCTGTTGCTGGCGGCGGAGGGTCTGGCTGATGTGCTCGCGGCCGAGGTGGTCGACCTGCTGCTGTACCGGGCCGCCGATCTGGTGCCCCCGGAGGCGTCGGGCACCCAGTTCCTCGACGGCCGCTCGTTGATCACCACCGCTGGGGTTCCGCTGCACCCGGGTGCGGCCGAGGCCTACCGTCGCTGGCACGGGTGAGGAGCCGAACGAGCCTCCTCAGGCCTCGAGCAGCAGTGTGACGGGGCCGTCGTTGACCGAGCTGACGCGCATGTGCGCGCCGAAGTGTCCGGTCTGGACGTCCGCGCCCAGCCCGCGCAGCGCGTCGGCGAACGCGTCCACCAGCGGCTCGGCCACGGCGCGCGGCGCGGCGGCCGACCAGGACGGGCGCCGACTCTTGCGGGTGTCCGCGAGCAGCGTGAACTGGCTGACCACCAGGATCGGCGCGCCGATGTCGGAGGCCGAGCGCTCGTCGTCCAGGATGCGGAGCTTCCACACCTTCGCGGCGAGGGCGTAGGCGACCGCGGGATCATCGCCGTGTCCGACGCCGAGCAGGACCAGCAGCCCCTGGCCGTCCGGCGCGATGCTGGCGACGGTGTGACCGTCGACCTCGACGGCCGCCTGGGTGACCCGTTGCACCACCGCGCGCACTCTTCACGTCCCTTCTGGGGTTCGGGGGGATTGAACCCGCATTTGGCCTGGTGAGCGAACTCCGGTAAGCTAGATCAACGGTGCGCCCTGCGTGCCGGTCGTTTCGTGCGTCTGTGCGGCTCGCCGGTTCTCTACCGCTTGCGCATCACCGTAACGGAGAACGATGCCCACCAACGGATCGCGGAGGATATGGCTAAGAAAGACGGGGCCATCGAGGTCGAGGGACGCGTAGTCGAACCGCTGCCCAATGCAATGTTCCGCATTGAGCTCGAGAACGGCCACAAGGTCCTCGCGCACATCAGCGGGAAGATGCGTCAGCACTACATTCGCATCCTGCCGGAAGACCGTGTCGTCGTAGAGCTGTCGCCCTATGACCTCTCTCGCGGTCGCATCGTCTACCGGTACAAGTAACACACACTTCCCGGGCCACATCTGGCCTGGGGAAACCATGTCCACCCACCGGTGGGCGACCACACAGGAGATTAGACAGACGTGAAGGTTCAGCCCAGCGTCAAGAAGATCTGCGAGAAGTGCAAGGTGATCCGTCGTAACGGCCGGGTCATGGTCATCTGCGACAACCTGCGTCACAAGCAGCGTCAGGGATAACCACCTGCACGACTTGCGATCGGCTTGTCCGACGCAACTGAAAAGAAGACCTCTCAGCACCAGCCAGGATGACGGCCAACGGGTTTCGGCCCGAGCGGCACATCCGGGTGCACCCCCGGCACGGAGGCCGGGGCCCCACTGAGTTAGTTGAAAGACGCTCTGAGCGATCAGAGGACACAGGGGACGGACTGGGAGCAGACCTCCGCACACCGATAGGAAATGCCAACATGGCACGTCTCGCAGGTGTTGATCTTCCTCGCGAAAAGCGTATGGAGATCGCACTGACCTACATCTACGGCGTCGGCCGTACCCGCTCCAAGGAGATCCTCGCGGCCACCGGTGTCAACCCGGATCTGCGCAGCAAGGACCTCAGTGACGAGGATCTGACCAAGCTCCGCGAGTACATCGAGGAGTCGCTGAAGGTCGAGGGTGACCTTCGCCGCGAGGTTCAGGCGGACATTCGTCGCAAGATCGAGATCGGCTGCTACCAGGGCCTGCGCCACCGTCGTGGTCTGCCCGTGCGTGGACAGCGCACCAAGACCAACGCGCGCACCCGCAAGGGCCCCAAGCGCACCATTGCCGGCAAGAAGAAGGCGAAGTAATGCCCCCTAAGTCACGCACCGGTCCGAAGAAGACCCAGAAGGCACGTCGCAGGGACAAGAAGAACGTCCCGCACGGCGCCGCTCACATCAAGAGCACCTTCAACAACACCATCGTGTCCATCACGGACCCGGCCGGCAACGTCATCTCGTGGGCGTCCTCGGGCCATGTGGGCTTCAAGGGTTCGCGTAAGTCGACCCCGTTCGCCGCTCAGCTGGCCGCCGAGAGCGCTGCCCGCAAGGCGCAGGAGCACGGCGTGAAGAAGGTCGACGTCTTCGTCAAGGGCCCCGGCTCGGGACGCGAGACCGCGATCCGCTCGCTGCAGGCTGCTGGCCTCGAGGTCGGCACCATCTCCGATGTCACCCCTCAGCCGCACAACGGCTGCCGTCCGCCCAAGCGGCGTCGGGTCTAGCGGGAAGGAAAGGTTTAGAAAATGGCACGTTATACCGGCCCCATCACCCGCAAGTCGCGTCGTCTGCGCGTCGACCTCGTCGGAGGAGACCAGGCGTTCGAGCGTCGCCCCTACCCGCCGGGCCAGCACGGCCGCGCGCGGATCAAGGAGAGCGAGTACCTGCTCCAGCTGCAGGAGAAGCAGAAGGCTCGCTTCACCTACGGCGTCATGGAGAAGCAGTTCGTCCGCTACTACAAGGAAGCGGTGCGTCGCCCGGGTAAGACCGGCGAGAACCTGCTGCGCATCCTCGAGACCCGTCTCGACAACGTCGTGTACCGCGCCGGCCTGGCCCGTACCCGTCGTCAGGCCCGCCAGCTCGTCAGCCACGGCCACCTTCTCGTGAACAACAAGAAGGTCGACATCCCGAGCTACCGCGTTTCTCAGTACGACATCATCGATGTCAAGGAGAAGTCGCTGAGCACGCTGCCGTTCCAGGTTGCCCGCGAGACCGTCGGCGACCGTCCGGTTCCCGGCTGGCTGCAGGTCGTTCCGGGTCGCCTCCGCGTCCTGGTCCACAATGTGCCCGAGCGCGCGCAGATCGACGTTCCGCTGCAGGAGCAGCTGATCGTGGAGCTGTACTCGAAGTAATGCCTTGTGCCCCGTGCGCCTTTCCGACAGCCCCGGCTGGGGGAAGGCGCACGGGTGCCGGAGGCGCCATCCATCGTGGGCGTCAAATAGCGGACGTCCGTACAGGAGGAAAACCACATGCTCATTTCTCAGCGACCCACGCTGACCGAAGAGGTCATCGCTGACAACCGCTCGAAGTTCGTCATCGAGCCCCTTGAGCCCGGCTTCGGGTACACCCTCGGCAACTCGCTTCGCCGCACCCTGCTGTCGTCGATCCCCGGCGCTGCTGTCACCAGCATCCGTATCGACGGCGTCCTGCACGAGTTCACCACCGTCCCCGGCGTGAAGGAAGATGTCACCGACATCATCCTGAACCTCAAGGGCCTGGTCGTGAGCTCCGAAGAGGACGAGCCGGTCACCATGTACGTCCGCAAGCAGGGCCCCGGTGCCGTGACTGCAGGCGACATCGTGCCCCCGGCCGGCGTCACGGTGAACAACCCGGATCTGCACATCGCCACCCTGAACGACAAGGGCAAGCTGGAGATCGAGCTCGTCGTCGAGCGCGGTCGCGGCTATGTCCCCGCCGTCCAGAACAAGGCGTCCGGCGCCGAGATCGGCCGTATCCCGGTCGACTCGATCTACTCGCCGGTGCTCAAGGTCACCTACAAGGTGGAGGCCACCCGCGTCGAGCAGCGCACCGACTTCGATCGGCTCGTGCTGGACGTGGAGACCAAGAACTCCATCACTGCTCGGGACGCGCTCGCCTCGGCGGGCAAGACCCTGGTTGAGCTCTTCGGCCTGGCCCGTGAGCTGAACGTCGAAGCAGAAGGCATCGAGATCGGACCCTCGCCCGCCGAGGCCGATCACATCGCTTCCTTCGGACTGCCGATCGAGGACCTGGACCTCACCGTCCGTTCCTACAACTGCCTCAAGCGCGAGGGTGTTCACACCGTCGGCGAGCTGGTTGGTCGCACCGAGTCCGATCTGCTGGACATCCGCAACTTCGGTCAGAAGTCCATCGACGAGGTGAAGGTCAAGCTGCATTCGCTCGGCCTTGCCCTCAAGGACAGCCCGGCCTCCTTCGATCCGACCACCGTTGCCGGCTACGACGCCGCCACCGGAACCTGGAGCGACACGGACGCCGGAGCCTTCAGCGACGCCGAGGGCAACGACCAGGACTACGCCGAGACCGAACAGCTGTAGTCAGCTCACCGGTTCCTTACTAGGAGATTCATCATGCCCAAGCCCAAGAAGGGTGCTCGCTTCGGCGGGTCGGCTTCGCACCAGAAGGCGATCTACGCCAATCTGGCCACCGCGCTCTTCGAGCACGGTCGCATCACCACCACCGAGGCCAAGGCCAAGGCCGTGCGGCCCTACGCCGAGAAGCTCATCACGCACGCGAAGGCCGGTACGCTGGCTCACCGTCGTGAGGTGCTCAAGGTCATCCGCAACAAGGATGTCGTGCACACCCTGTTCGCGGAGATCGGTCCGTTCTACGCGGAGCGCGATGGCGGCTACACCCGCATCATCAAGACCGTCCCCCGCAAGGGTGACAACGCTCCGATGGCGATCATCGAGCTCGTCAAGGAGCAGACCGTCACCTCCGAGGCCGATCGCGCGCGTCGCGTGAAGGCTTCGCAGGAGGCCCCGGCCGAGAACGTCGTGGAGGCCGTCGAGGCCGAGGCGACCGAGGCCGAGGTCGAGAACGCGGACGCAGTCGTGGAGGCTCTCGAGGACGAGACCGCCACCGCCGCCGACGCGGACGAGGCCAAGAAGGACTAACGCTGAACGCGTCAGAACCTCGCAACGAACCCGTCGCCCCCTCCGGGGGTGGCGGGTTCGTTCGCTATCGCCTCGATGTGACCTATGACGGCACCGACTTCTCCGGCTGGGCGCGCCAGCCCGGGCTCCGGACGGTGTGTGGGGTGCTCGAGCAGGCACTGTCGACCGTGTTCCGCGAACCGGTCGAACTGACCGTCGCCGGACGGACCGACGCGGGCGTGCACGCGGCCGGGCAGGTCGCGCACATGGACCTCGCGGCGCCGTTGGACGACCCCAGCCGGCTGGTTCGCCGATTCGCGCGGTTCCTGCCGCCGGACGTCCGGATCAAGGCGGTCACCGCGGTGCCAGCCGAATTCGACGCCCGGTTCTCGGCGATCCGCAGGCATTACGAATACCGCATCAGCACCGCGAAGTACGGCGTAGAGCCGTTGCGGGCCCGCGACACCGTCTCGGTGCCGAAGGACCTGGACCTCGACGCGATGAGCCGGGCGTCGGCCGGGCTGCTGGGTCTGCACGACTTCGCCGCGTTCTGCAGGCGCCAGGAGAACGCGACGACGGTCCGCGAGTTGCAGCGCTTCGACTGGGTGCGCGACGGCGACATCGTCATCGCGCACGTCAGCGCGGACGCCTTCTGCTGGTCGATGGTCCGCAGCCTGGTCGGCGCGA
>Ga0207709_10000309_pt1 | contig 52971 bp, 22 predicted proteins | sample KBSM34metaG_FD_184397 | JGI IMG/M metagenome (GOLD analysis project Ga0207709, IMG submission 184397) | Miscanthus rhizosphere microbial communities from Kellogg Biological Station, Michigan, USA - KBS M3-4 metaG (SPAdes) (version 2) | ecosystem: Host-associated > Plants > Roots > Rhizosphere >...
CCCCTTTTGCTAATCACTGCTTTGGAGCGAACGTTGCTGCCGTGACCCCACGAAGCGGGCTGCTTATCACAGCAGCGGCCGCGTAGGGTGAGGTATCGGTTTGACAACCCCTTTCATAGAACGGTTTTTTGATTCAGTTACAGCTCTGGGTCACCGGGCTGAAGCCCGGTGTGAATGAGAGTTGCGCTTTCAGACTCTTGAGGCAAAGCATCTGGCCGCTCCTGATTATTCTTGCTGCCAAATCCTCTCTGTCTTATGCTTGGCGACGCTTTTGATGAAACACCCTTCAATCCCCCGGCCTGGCTGGCTTCTGCTCATTTGTCTCATCGCTTTGCTGGATGCGCGGGCCGAACGGCTGCCGGTCAAAATCTTCACTTCAGCCGACGGATTGGGAAGTAGCTTTGTCGATAATGTATTTCGTGATTCGCGCGGGTTCATGTGGTTTTGCACCCGTGATGGGTTGAGTCGTTTTGATGGAGCTCGCTTCATAACTTACCGCATCGGCGATAAAAACGCGCCGCCCGGCATCGAGGGCATTTACCAGACCGGCGCCGGCTCGTACTGGATCACCACCACCGGCGGACTCTATTACTTCCGGGCTGATGCGTTGACGCGGGTTGAACCCGCCGGCGGCGGCCGTCCTTTTCTGAATGCCCAATACGTTGACGAAAGCCGCGGTTCGTTCATGGAAGACGACCAGGGCAACGTCTGGTACATGGGGTTGGATCTCTATCGCGCTTACGAACGAAACGGCAAAGTCGAGTGGGAAAAGAAGCCGCTTAACCTGCCGCTGAATCCCAACCGTCCCTTCGTCGTTTTCCAGGCGCGCAGGGCCCCCGATGGTAGTTTCTGGATTAACACCAATCAGGGATTGATCAGGCGCACGCCCGATGGCCGGATCATCATGTTGGAACATGACACCGACAAGCGGCTGGGAAGCGTCTCGCTCATGATTGATCGCAGCGGACTTATCTGGGTTGGTTGGGGACTGGACCTCTATATTCTTTGCCCGCCGCCGATTGAAGCCCTGCCTCCGGATCAGTTTTCAGCGCGGCCACTGGCGCCGGGCACCTCGCTCGAACTCAAACCGGACCAGAAGTACGTGCTACCGAAAGCGACGGGCGATATTCTTCACTTGACGAAAGAGTCTGCCGCCACGCTCAGTTTGAGGCTCTCTCAGACCGCCGACGGGCATGTTTGGATCTGTTCCAACGATGACCTGCTGGAGTTTGATGGTAACTCGTTTCATTTCTATGACTCTTCCCAGGGACTGCCGTTGGGAATGTCGGCCATGGCCGAAGACGCCGCCGGGAATTTGTGGATCAGCAGCAGAACGGGCGCAGCCCGTTGGGATCGCAAAGGCTTGACGTCCTTTGGCGTTAACGATGGCTTGAAGTCTCCGGCGATCTTCGCCATCAACGAAGATTCCGGCGGGAACCTCTATTTTGCTAATGGCGACTTCTATCTCAGCCGTTTTGATGGACAACGCTTTGAGACGGTTCATCCCCAAATACAGCCCGACGCGCAAGCCTTATGGAGTTCGCGATACGCATTTCTTTCCAGCGCCAATGAATGGTGGATTCTGACTTCGGACAAGCTCTATCGCTTCGCCGCATCCAATCTGCAAAACCCGCTGGCGATTTACGACAAAAATCACGGCCTGGCGGCCAATGATTCGTTTCAGATGTTTGAAGACTCGCGTGGAGACATCTGGCTCAGCCAACAGCCATCGAGGATGAGAGACTCCGGCCTCTATCGTTTAAGACGTGGCGAAAACCAGTTCTACCGCTTCTCGGCCGTCGAGAATTTTCCTGCGGAAAAGTCAGCTTCATCATTTGCCGAAGACCGAAACGGCAACCTCTGGTTTGGTTTTTATGCAGGCGGCCTGGCGCGATTCGCCAATAATCGCTTCGAACAATTTGACTCGAATGATGGATTGGCCAGCAGCCTAATTACCGACCTGCATCTGGATCAAAAGGGGCGTTTGTGGTTGGCGTCAGCTTTTGCCGGGCTGCAACGAATCGACGACCCGGCGGCGACCAGACCGGCTTTCAGCTCGCTGACGATCGATGAAGGACTATCCAGCAACAACGTTCGCACCATCACCGAAGACAATTTGGGCAATATCTACGCCGGCACCGTTCGCGGCGTCGATCGGATTTCGCCTGATGGCCAAATCAGACACTATTCGATCAACGACGGTCTGGCTGGTGATTTCGTTGTCGATTCGCACCGCGACCGCGCCGGAGCATTGTGGTTCGCCACCACCAATGGGTTGTCACGACTAATGCCTTCCTCGGAAGAGGGCCATGGACCGCCAAAAATATTGCTTAGTGGATTGAGGATTGCCGGCGAGAATCAGCCGGTATCAGAACTCGGCGATACAGAAATTCGCAAAGGTGATCTAGCGGCCACCCGCAACAATCTGCAGATTGATTTCTTCGGCCTCAACTTTCGACCCGGCGAAGCGCTTCGCTATCAGTTCATGCTCGAGGGTGCAGACTCAAACTGGAGCGCACCCTCGGAGCAAAGAACGGTCACTTACGCCAATCTAAAAGCAGGCTCGTATCGGTTTCTGGTGCGCGCCGTCAGTGCCGGCGGCGCGGTCAGTGAAAGGCCGGCAGTGGTGTCTTTCAAGATCCTGCCGCCGATTTGGTTGCGTTGGTGGTTCCTCACTTCATCGGCTCTGCTGACGATTGCCCTGCTTTATCTTTTCTATCGTTATCGCATGGGCCACCTGCGCGAGGTCAACGCCGCTCTGGACGAAGCAAGGCGCGCCGACGAAGATCTCAGCCAGGCGCGCGCCGACCGTTTGACCGAACTTGGTCGCGTGCGTACTCGCATCGCCACGGATTTGCATGATGACATCGGCGCTTCGTTGACCCAGATTGCCATTCTGAGCGAGGTGGTGCGACAGCAAAATATGCAGAGTAATGGGGCGAGCCTCGAACCATTGAACTCAATCGTGAATGTCTCGAACGAACTGGTCGAGACGATGAGCGACATAGTCTGGGCCATTAACCCCGAGAAGGATCGTTTGCAGGATTTGATTCAGCGGATGCGCCGCTTTGCCAGTGACTTGCTCACCGCAAAAGGAGTCCAGCTCGAATTCAATGCACCGACGAACGTGCTGGAAGTACCTTTGGGCGCCAACGCGCGCCGTGAAGTGTTCCTCATCTTCAAGGAAAGTCTGACGAACATCGCCAGGCATGCCGGCGCCACCCTGGTAAAAATCGATTTCGATATGTCGTCTGATGCTCTCAGGTTGTCGATCGCCGACAATGGCCATGGTTTCGACGTTGAGGCGCGTGGCGTGGCCCGGGCCGCAGCCAGGACCAAGGGCGGTCACGGCATTTTCAGCATGAAGAAGCGCGCGGCAGAATTGAACGGCGGGCTGGACATTCGTTCAGCAGTGGACCAGGGTACGATCATAATTCTTCAGCTTCCGCTTGATGCGGCCGCTCGGCGTGCGCGGCGGCCGACTACCCAGATGGGTGGCGACAACTGACACCCACAGGGCATAGAGTTCTGAAATTTGTCATCATGATGGAAACCCAAACCGACGTAATCATGACGGCAGTTGTCGAGGATTTGAAGGACATACGGCGACGGGCTGAGCACGTTACCCGCAAAATTGATGGCAAACAAACCATGCGAGAGCCGCTGGTTTAGTGTCCATCCAGCGCAGACTGTCCAGTCTGCGCATTGCTCCATCTCGCTTGAATCCATCGCACCGCAGGCTGAACAGCCGGCGACCCATATCACTATCCATTCGGATGGCGACATCGCCCGCCTAAAAACCTAAAACTCTTTGCATAGGATGATGAGCCGCAGTCAGTAGATCCAAAGCGGCCCAAATCCAGGACGCAATGGAGGCACGGGCAATGACACTTCGAACTTCTCTTCCAAGCAGATTGTTTCTCGCACTTGTTCTGACGCTAATCACCGGCGCATTCGTTTACGCGCAAACCAGCATGTTCACCTATCAGGGCCGCTTTACCGATGGTGGCAGCGCAGCCAACGGGACCTACGACATGCAGTTCAAACTGTTTGACGGGACCGGCAATCAGGTCGGATCGGCAATTACGAACGGCGCAGTCCAGGTCAGTGGCGGCGTATTCACCGTCCAGCTCGACTTTGGCGCAGCGGCTTTTCCGGGCGCGGATAGATTCCTTGAGATCGGCGTGCGCTCAGCGGGAAGTGGCGAGGCCTACACTGTTCTTTCTCCGCGCCAGCAACTCACTTCAGCGGTTTATGCAATTCGCGCCGGCTCGACAACAACCGCTGACACGGCTACCTCCGCCACGACTGCAACCAACGCCGCGCAACTTGGCGGTGTTGCGGCAAATCAATACGTGCTGACCAGCGATCCCAGATTGATTGATGCCCGCACGCCCGCAGCGGGCTCAGCGAACTACATTCAGAACTCGATTAACCAACAAATCGCCAGCTTTAACATCAGCGGCGACGGGCGCGCCGCAGCTCTCTCAGCCAACATTGTGAATGCCAACACTCAGTACAGTATTGCCGGGGTTCGGATCATCAGTGCGGGAGGCAACTCAAACATCTTCGTCGGGCCAGACGCCGGCAACGCCAATACCGGCGGCTCGAACTCCTTTTTTGGCGCGAATGCGGGGCTGGTAAATACGGTCGGATCAGGGAATGCTTTCTTTGGAAGCGGCGCGGGCAAGTCTAATCAAATTGGAAACGGCAACTCATTCTTTGGCTTGCAGGCAGGATTCTCAAGCAACGCCAACTCGAACTCGTTCTTTGGAAATGATGCGGGTGTTAACAATACCATTGGGCATTCCAATACCTTCGTCGGACAAAATGCCGGAAGGGATAACGTCGACGGTATCAGTAATACAATAGTTGGCCGCGATGCGGGCTCCTCGTTTCCAGGCTCTCGCAACACTCTGATTGGCGCCTCCTCCGGTACTAACGTAAGCGGACTTACCAACGCGACTGCCATTGGCTACAACGCGCGAGTCGCGCAAAGTAACAGCCTGGTACTTGGCAGTATTGATGTCGGCGCCGGAACACCTGACACCAACGTAGGCATCGGCACCACGGCGCCAGCGTTTCGATTCACGGTCAAGACCACCACCAGCACCTATGGCATAGTTCACACCGACGGGACCATCATCCTCGGTTCGTATGTCGGCGGGTTAGCTAACGGCGGTTACCTCGGCACCAGATCGAATCACTCCCTGAATTTCTTTGTTAACGACAGCGGTCCCAGCCTGTCGATTGATACGGGCGGCCTGGTGCACGTCAACACATTGGGAGCCGCAGGCGCGACGACGCTTTGCCGCAACGCTGCAAACCAGATCTCCACCTGCTCATCTTCACTCCGCTATAAGACCAACATTCAACCGTTCGTGGCGGGACTCTCGGTGCTCAATCGTCTACGTCCCATTAAGTTTGATTGGAAACAGGGAGGAACGCATGACCTTGGTTTTGGTGCCGAGGACATAGCGGCGATTGAGCCTTTGCTCGTCACTCGTAACGAACAAGGTGAAGTCGAGGGCGTCAAATACGATCGCATTAGCGCCGTGCTGGTGAACGCTGTGAAGGAACAGCAAGCAGAAATCGAGGAGCAAAAAACCCAAATCGCGCAACAGCGATCTGAACTTTTGCTTCAGCGTCAGCAGATCGAAAAACTCACACAAATTGTCTCAAAGAAGTTTGGTCCAGCCACAGGGCGCCGAAAAAGATAATTCAAACGGACGCCCGAAATCCCGGAACACGCCACAGACCGCAAGATGGAAACAAGGAGAGTTGTCATGAAGAAGCTAATGCTGATCAGCACTGTGCTGGTGCTCGTGCTGGCCGCAACCAGCGCCATCGCGCAAACAAGTTCATTCACTTATCAAGGCCGCTTTACTGATGGTGGCACCGCAGCCAATGGGACGTACGACATGCAGTTCAAGCTGTTTGACGGCTCTGGCAATCAGGTGGGATCGACGATCACGAACGGCGCGGTAACCGTCGCGAGTGGCGTCTTTGCCGTACAGCTCGACTTCGGGGCGGCGGCGTTCCCCGGCGCTGATCGATTTCTTGAGATCGGCGTGAGAGCAGCGGGAAATGGCGAAGCTTACACGGCGCTCTCACCGCGCCAGCAACTCACTTCAGCCGTTTATGCCATTCGCGCAGGCTCGACTACCTCGGCTGACACCGCCAACAGCGCAGCGACCGCAACTAACGCCACACAACTTGGTGGCGTGGCCGCCAACCAGTATGTGCTGACAAACGATTCGCGATTGCTTGACGCTCGCACCCCGACAGCGGGATCGGCGAACTACATTCAGAACACAAACAGTCAGCAGACGGCGAATTTTAATATCACTGGTAACGGCACAACCGGCGGGACGCTGTCGGGCGATAGTGTGAACGCCGTCAAGCAATTCAACCTGAATGGAACGCGACTCGTGGGAGCGTCCTCGCCTAACAACACTTTCCTTGGAATAGGCGCCGGCGATTCCGCCGATAGCAGTGCTCAAAACAATACTTTCGTTGGCAGAGTAGCAGGCGCCGAAAACACCTCGGGAAACGGCAATACTTTCGTCGGATCCTTTGCAGGCGCAAACAATATCACTGGATTCTCCAACTCTTTCCTTGGTGAATTCACCGGCCAAAACAACCAGACCGGTACGAACAATTCTTTCTTCGGTTCGTTCGCGGGCCGCTTAAACAAAAGCGCCAGCGATAACTCGTATTTTGGCAGCGATGCGGGCAATAAAAGCACCGGCGCCGCCAATTCACTATTTGGAAGCAATGCGGGTAGTTCCAATCAAACAGGGTTTGCTAATTCTTTTTTCGGCAAAGATGCCGGCCTTATCAACGACAACGGATTCGCTAACACCTTTGTGGGTCGCGCCGCCGGGAGCGCCAATGTCTCGGGCAACAGCAACACCATCATTGGCGCCGCCGCTGATGTTGCTGCAGACGATCTCAGCTTTGCTACGGCTATTGGCGCCGGCGCTCAGGTCGGAACTTCAAACACTATCACCCTGGGTCGTAACAATGGCAACGATGGCGTGCGCGTACCGGGTACGTTGACTCTGATCACCCTGGGAAGCGCGGGCTCAACCAGTCTTTGTCGGAACGCCTCGAACCAGATCGCTACATGCTCATCGAGCCGGCGTTACAAGAAAGACCTGCATCCATTCACGCGCGGTCTCGCCTTACTCAATCAACTCAAACCGATCACTTTCAAATGGAAGGCTGATGACTCGTCAGATCTCGGTTTCGGTGCTGAGGATGTCGCCGCAGTTGAGCCACTCCTGGTAACCCGCAACAACAAGGGCGAAGTCGAAGGCGTGAAGTACGACCGCATCAGCGCCGTTCTGGTGAACGCCGTTCAGGAGCAGCAACAACAGATCTCGCAACAACAGGAGCAGATCAAACGACAGCGAGATGAGATCGAAAGTCTGAAGAAACTCGTCTGCCGGCGCCATCGCCGGGCGCCGGTTTGTAAGTAACCTCGCAAACCATTCCGTGATGCAAGCGTGAAAGAACGCCAGAGAAAGTTGAGTGCGAAGCAAATGCGAATCTCTATCAGACGACAAATTCCGACAACGCTGGTCCTCCTGGCAGCACTCTGGCTCACTCCGTTCAAGGGCCGGGGTCAAAGTATGAGCGGCGGCAACTACAAGATCACCTCATCGGTGCAAGCGAGTGGCGGTGGCGCCGGCACCGGTGGCGGCAACAAGGTAATCGAAGGTACCGCGGGCCAGTCGGCGGCCGGTGGACCGTTGACCGGCGGCGCTGTTTCGCATACGAGCGGCTTCTGGCCAACGACGCTCGGACAGTCACCACAACCGAGCGGGCAAACTGCCTTTCAGTTCAGCGCGACTAACTATTCCGTCCAGGAAGATCTGGGAGCCGTCGCTATCACGGTAGTTCGCACCGGCGACAGCAGTAGCGCAGCAGCGGTTGATTACTGGACCAATGACAACGTGGCAAAACAGAAGGCGGATTTCGAATTCGCGGCCGGCACTCTGAGGTTTGCTCCCGGCGAAACTGCAAAAGTCTTTCAGTTACTTATCAACGAAGACATCTTTTCCGAGGGCAACGAAACCTTGACGCTTTCCCTCGGGAATCCGTCGGGAGCGCTCCTGGGACAGTTGAGCACCACCACCGTCACCATCAACGACGACAGTCAGGAATCCCCGGTCAATCCGCTCGACGATGCCGGAGCGTTTGTCTACACGCATTATCATGATTTTCTTAATCGTGAGCCCGACCCGGCCGGCCTGGCTTTCTGGACCGAACAAATCACTTCCTGTGGCAACGATTCGCAGTGTATCGCCATCAAGCGGGTTAACGTCTCGGCCTCGTTCTTTCTTTCAATTGAGTTTCAGGAGACTGCCTACCTGCTCTACCTGATGCACAAAGAGTCTTACGCCACCACGCCAAAGTACACGCCGTTCATGCGTGATCTGCAGGAAGTCAGTCGCGGCCTCATTGTGAACTCTCCGGGCTGGCAGCAAACACTAACCAAAAATCAGCAGGAATTCGCGACTCAGTGGGCCAGCCGGCCGCAGTTCAAGGCTGCCTATGACGGTCTAGGCAATGACGCCTTTGTTAGTGCGCTGTACCAGAATGCCGGCATTGTGCCGACTCAGGCGCAAAAGGACCAACTGGTGGCTGCGCTGAATTCGGGGAGCATGAGCCGCGCCTCCGCGCTGCTCGAGATTGCGGCTAACCCCGCCTTCCGCCAGCAGGAGCAGAGCGCCGCCTTTGTGCTGATCGAATATTTCGGTTACCTGCGGCGCGACCCGAACGCTTTTCCCGATTCAGACCTTAGTGGCTATAACTTCTGGCTGACCAAGCTGAATCAGTTTGGCGGCAATTACATCGACGCCGAAATGATCAAAGCCTTCATCACCTCATTCGAATATCGGGGCAGGTTTGGTCAGTGATACAAGCAAGCCTTTCCGATAGGGTCCTGATTTTGTTTTCTCTGTGTCTCAGTCAATTCTCCGTGTCTCTGTGGTGAATTCCTGACTGATTTTGAACCTCAGAGGCACAGAAAGAATGCAGCCGGGACAACTGCTTAACCCGGAATTCTTCCCGCCCGGGCCCTTTTTTGGCTCGCAAGGCTTGGAAACCAAAACCCATTGACCCTTTTACTTCCTTGTCATCTCTGGATTTCGGGGAGCCGGAAGTCTAAACTTCCCTGAAAAAACTTGAACCGGCGTAGCCCGTTGCCCGGCTACGTCCATTTTGAAAGGGTAAAAATGAAGATATCTCGAAAGGGTTTCGGGCTCGGTCTCACGCTGGCCGCCGTTCTTGCCACCCTGGTCGCTTCTCACACAGAAGCCCAGGCCCAGAAAGAAAAATATGTATCGTCAGGGCCGCCTTCCCTCGCGCTGGTCGCGGAACCGACGGTCGTCAAGGCCTGTCCCGACGCGGCACGGGTGCAATTGACCGCGAACGCTCGCTCGAATGACGCGGCCGCTCTGCGATATCGATGGACCGTCAACGGTGGCAAGCTCAGGGGTGACGGGGCGAACCCGAGCTGGGATCTGGCCGGCGCGGCGCCCGGCGTTTACCAGGCTGTGGCCGAAGTTGACGATGGCCGCGACTTGAACTGTGTCGCGTTTTCTTCGATTTCGGTGATCGTGCTTGATTGTCCGCCGCCACCTCCGCCACCGCCCGTCTGCCCCACGGTTTCAATTTCATGTCCGGAAGCCGGTAAGGAAAACGAGCCCGTAACCTTTACCGCAAACTTGACCGGCGGTACGCCGAACATTACTCCGAGTTACAACTGGACGATCTCTGGTGGGCGCATCCTGAGCGGTCAGGGCACGCCAACCATCAGCGTGGACACCACCGGTTTGGCGGGACAGACCCTGCGCGCGACCCTGGACATTGGCGGTTTTGGCACACCGTGCCCCGCGAGTTGCGCCGTCGCAATCCCCATCGTGAACAAGCCACGCAAGTTTGACGAGTACTATGATATTGCTCGCAACGATGAAAAGGCTCGACTCGACAACTACGCAATTCAGTTGCAGGCAGAGCCCGGCTCGCAGGGTTACGTGATTGTTTATCCGTCACGCAAGGCGAAAGGAGACCAGGCCCAGCAACGCGCACAGCGCATCGTCGACTACCTCGTGAATAGCCGAGGCCTTGGTACGGACCGCGTGGTGACCGTCATGGGACCGGCGCGCGAGGGTTGGGTATTCGAACTGTGGGTCGTGCCGGAAGGCGCGCCGCCACCTCAACCACAACGGTAATCGCCAGACTTAGAAATCAATTCTCCGGCGCGGCTCAGCATTTGAGTCGCGCCGGTTTTTTTCTTTTGGTACGGAGTCAGTACCATCCGCGTCAGCGGATGGGTCAACGATTCATCGCCGCTGTCCTCTTGATCCCATCTGCTTACGCAGATGGTACTGACTTCATCACTCAGATTTGATTGAATCTGTCTTCAACTGAGGTAGAATCCGACCGTCATACCCAGCCAACGAAGTAAACGCTCGTGCCCCGAAGCGGTTGATGCCAGACAAACATTCGCGCAGCTTTCGCCTCGCTTATGCGATCATTCTATTGCTCGCCGGGTCTGCGATTTCGTCGGCCCCCGGTGAGACTCTGCCGCTCAAACACTTCACCACCTCGGATGGACTGGCGCACGACCGGATAAATCGGATCGTGCGCGACTCGCGCGGCCTGCTCTGGTTTTGCACGGCCGAGGGCCTCTCTCGTTTTGATGGTTATCAATTCAAGAATTACACCCGTGATGAGGGCATGCCTCATCGCAGCATCACCGACTTTTTGGAATTGCCTGATGGCAGGTACTGGGTTGCGACCGGCGATGGTTTGGTGTTGTTCAATCCACAAGGCGTGGCGCGCCGCTGGCATGGATTTGAAAGCAATTTAACAACCGCCGATGAGTCCCTGATGTTCCGTGTCTTTCGGCCCACCACCTGGAATCCCGGCACGAACAGCTGGCATGTTACGCGACTGCAGATGGGAGGCATGAACACCGTGTGGGTTTTGACGTCGGCAGGTCTCTATCGAGCGGATCAGGAGGGAGGAAATTGGAAACTCGGTATCGTGGAAAAGCAGGAATGGCGCGGCAAAACAGACTTCGACAGCCTACTCTATGACAAAAGCGGAGGGTTATGGCTGGGTGGTGTTGATGGCCTCTATCGCATCCTGCCGGACGGGAAAGTACAAATAATCGATCGACAGATGAGTATCATTTCTCTGCTCCAGGACTCAACGGGAATGGTGTGGGCAGGAACTCGCGGAGAGAGTCAGGGCGGTCTCTACCAGTTTATTATTAACGGCCTGGACCAACCGAAACTTGCGCACACTTTCACGACGAAAGATGGATTGTCAGCAAACCATTGGCTCAACGCCCTGCTGGAAACGAGCGATGGAACTTTTTGGGTAGGAATCGGCAACGGTTTGTGCGAGCGCGTAGCTCAACCCGGCAGCAATGCCCCAATGTTTCGCAGAATTTGGGAGGCGGGAATTACGGCCCTCGGAGAGGATATTGGCGGCAACCTGTGGATTGGGACTGACACGGGTGGGGCCGTTCGCTTGTCGCGCAAAGGCTTCAAGAGCTTCGATGAGAAAGACGGACTGAAATCCACCCGGATTAGTTCGATTGTCAACGGCCGCGACGGCGAACTATTTATTCTTACGGGCAATACCATTCATCGTTTTGACGATGGCAAGTTCACCAGCGTGTTACCCAACGGAATGGTTCCAACCACCTGGGGTATTAATCAGATTAACTTCCAGGATCATCTGGGGGAATGGTGGATTGCCGGCGCTGGCCTGCAACGGTATCCGAAAGTCGAACGCATCGAAGACCTCTCTCACACGAGAGCGAAAAGGCTCTATACAGTCAGGGACGGCTTGCCCAGTAACGCCCTTTTCAGACTTTTGGAAGATTCTCACGGTGATATTTGGATTGGAACAATCGGGACCGGAGCCGAAAATCTCGCCCGTTGGGAACGGGCGACCGATACGTTCCACATCTACACAGCAAAAGATGGTGTACCGGATCACAATGCTCCGACTGCATTCGGCGAAGACCGTTTTGGCAACATCTGGATTGGATATTACGGCGGCGGACTGGTTCGGTATCGTAACGGAACCTTTCAAGCTCTGTCCGGACAGGACGGAGCGCCGGCCGGATACATCGGCGATATTCATACTGACAGGCGTGGCCGAGTCTGGATTGCTTCTTCGGCCAGCGGCATCGCTTATTGTGAGGAGCCGAATGCCGAGCGTCCGAAGCTGTCCAACATCTCAACCTCCGAAGGCCTTTCCAGCAACAACGCCACCTGCGTGACCGAAGATAACTTTGGCAGAATTTATGTGGGCACTGGCCGCGGCGTTAATCGCCTGGATCGGGAAACCGGCAGAGTGAAGGCTTTTACCACGGCGGACGGTCTGGTTGAGAATTCCGTCAACCTGTGCGAGAGAGACAAAAACGGAGCGCTGTGGTTCGGCTTTTTTCACGGACTCTCGGTTTTTGTCCCGGAGCCAGACATTCAAACTGCACAGCCGCCGATTTTCGTCAGCGATGTAATTGTCAATGGCAGGGCCTTTAGAAAGCTCTCCGAACTGGGTAGCGCCGTGGTTGACAACCTGGATCTCGCTTCGGATCAACGACAGGTTCAAATCAACTTTTTCGCGCTTGGGTTCTCGACCGGAGAGACGCTTCGCTATCAATATAAACTTGATGAAACGGATTGGAGTTCACTCTCTGCCCTGAGAACGGTGAACCTGAATCTGGCGCCGGGCGCGCATCGCTTTTTGGTGCGGGCTGTCAACGCTGAAGGTGTCAGCAGCGTTCACCCGGCAGTGGTTTCTCTTTCAATTGCACGGCCGGTTTGGCAGCGCTGGTGGTTCATCACTCTCAGCGTTTGCCTGATAGCAGCCGGACTGTTCAGCTTTTATCGATACCGCATGGCTCGCCTGCGGGAAGTAAACTCAGCCTTGCGCGAAGCCAACCTGGCAGAAGAGAATCTGCGCAAATCGAAAGAAGACCGATTGCGCGAACTCGAACACGTGCGCAAACGCATCGCCACAGATCTACACGACGACATAGGTTCCAGCCTTACACGAATTTCTCTGTTGAGCGAAGTTGCTCATCGAAAGGGTAATGAAGCCGCGGTTTCGGACGATGGTTCGTTGTTAAGAATCGCCGGCCTTTCGCGCGAGGTGGTCGACGCGATGAGTGATATTGTCTGGGCCATCAATCCCGAGCGCGACAGTCTGGGTGATCTGACTCAGCGCATGCGCCATTTCGCCAGCGATGTATTCAACGCGCGAGGCATTGACTTTCGATTTCGCCTTCCCGATTCCGCCCAGGATATCAGCCTGGGTGCAAATTTTCGCCGCGAGGTCTTTCTGATCTTCAAGGAGGCCGTCAATAATGTGGTGCGGCATTCGCAATGCGCCGAGGCCGAGATCGAGTTTCGCGTGGACCCGAAAAGGAATTTGCACCTGAAATTCAGTGATAACGGTGAGGGATTCGATTTGTCGAGCCAGAGCAATGGACATGGACTGGCAAGCATGCGGGAGCGGACCCAGGGACTTGGTGGTAAGCTGGAAATCGCTTCGACGCCAGGCAAAGGCACTGTGCTCGTATTGGAAATTCCCTTGAGTCCCCCTTTGAGTCCCCGTTGAGTCGACAGCCACCTGCATAAATATGCGGTGACAGAACGGCCCTGGGGGCGTTAGGCTAGCGTCACTTTGATGACTACTGAAACCAAAACCGAAATCCCGACGATCGTTGACGCGAATGCGGGCACAATTAGTGTCGCAATCGTCGAAGACGAACGCGATATCCGCGAGTGCTTGAGGTTCCTGATCGACGGCACGGCCGGTTACACGTGCACAGGTTGCTATCGCAGCATGGAAGAGGCTCATGATCGTCTTCCGCACCAATTGCCCGACGTTGTCCTCTCAGACATCGGCTTGCCGGGCATGAACGGCATTGAAGGTATCCGCATTCTGAAAGAGAAATATCCGGACTTGCTGATTCTGATGCTGACGGTTTACGACGATGATGAGCGGATCTTCGATGCCATGTGTGCCGGCGCGTCGGGCTATCTGCTGAAGAAAACTCCCCCGGCAAAATTACTGGAAAGCCTGAAAGAGGCCGTGAATGGCGGCGCACCCATGTCACCGGAAGTTGCGCGGCGCGTAATCGTTCAGTTCAGAGAGATGCGTCCGCCTGATCGTTCTGATTATCAGCTCACCCCCCACGAACTTCGTCTCTTGAAGCTATTCGTCGAAGGACATATCTACAAAACGGCCGCCGCCGAACTCGGCGTTTCAGTCAATACGGTTAACTTCCACGTCAGAAACATCTACGAAAAACTCCAGGTCCATACCCGCTCCGAAGCCGTCGCCAAAGCTCTGGTCAATCGCCTCGTTTAGGCCTCGACGCCGCCTGCGATGGTGGCGAATCCTAATTCCAAGCAAGATTACCAATCAGAGTTTGCGAGACAGTAATCGGTGATCGTATGCGCAGCGGAGCCAGTTGCGGAGCAGCGATCAGAGTTAAGCCCAAGGCGAGGCTCTGCGAGCCTTGGGTCAACGACCCCTCAACTGATCGAGCCCCGAAGGGGCGACAGCGATCACTGGTAATCCGCGGGACCCAGTTAACGGCTCTCTGTCGCCGCTTCGCGGCTCTGCCAATCTAACCAACCAGTACCCAAGGCTCGCAAGGCCTCGCCCTGGGCTTAACTCTGTCCGCTGCTCCGCAGCTGGTTGAAGGTTCACGTCTCAGATCGTGTCTGCCATTCAATCGGTCGGCATCTTCCTACTTGCGTAAGCGGTGATCCGTTCCGCTCTGCCCGTCTATCCTCCGCAGTGTTCAAACGCACTTGCCAAAGAGACTGAGAAAACGATTCACCAAGGAGAAACGGAAAATGAGAACTCAACAAACAAAGACACTGCGAGAATCCTTTCGAGGCAGATTTTTCCTCCTGCTAATTCTTGCGGTCTTCAGTCCGACCACTGTGGCCATCGCCCAGACTTCCTCGTTCACCTACCAGGGGCGTTTCACTGATGGCGGGACGGCAGCAACCGGAACCTACGACATGCAGTTCAAGCTGTTCGATACGGCGAGTGCGGGAAATCAAATCGGATCGACGAGCACGAATGGCGCCGTCCTTGTGAATAACGGCGTGTTCACTGTACAGCTCGACTATGGCGCAGCGGCATTTTCGGGGGCGGACCGGTACCTGGAAATAGGAGTTCGGCTCGCCGGCGACGCGAGTCCTTACACGATCCTGGCGCCGCGGCAGCAACTAACCTCCGCGGTTTATGCAATTCGCGCGGGCTCTGCAACCACGGCCGACACGGCCACGACGGCGACTTCAGCTACGAGTGCGACTACGGCGACAAACGCGACGCAGTTGGGTGGAGTGGCGGCAAGTGGATACGTGCAGACAAGCGATGCCCGGCTCTCAGATGCGCGTGTGCCAACGGCCGGTAGTTCAAACTATATTCAAAACTCTACGAGTCCGCAGGCGAGTGCTAACTTCAATATCAGCGGTGATGGCACGGCCGCTGGCACTCTCTCCGGGAACATCGTCAAGGCCACGCAATACAACATCGGCGGCGAACGTGTGTTGAGTGTTCCCGGAAGCAACAACACCTTTCTCGGCGTTGCCGCCGGATCAGCGAACACCACCGGCGTAGGCAACTCGTTTTTCGGCCGTGCGGCCGGCGCAGGGAACACGAAGGGCTCCCGCAACTCGTTCTTCGGCATCTCGGCCGGCGCCGCGAACACGGAGGGCAACGAGAATTCGTTCTTCGGCCGCGAGGTTGGAAGCTCGAATACGCAGGGCAGTGACAACTCGTTTTTCGGCGATGTGGCCGGCCAGTCGAACACGACGGGCTCCTACAACTCGTTTTTCGGCCGTAGCGCTGGCGTGTCGAACACGGAGGGCGAGAGCAACTCATTCTTCGGCTTTGCTAGCGGCCAAAGCAACACGATGGGCGAAAGAAACGCGTTCTATGGGGGTCAAGCCGGAACCGATAATAAGATCGGCGTGGGTAACGCGTTCTTTGGTTTTTTCGCGGGCCGGTATACCGTTTCCGGTGACTACAACACGGCCGTTGGATATAACACCGTTGTGCTTGCTGGTGGCAACCCTCTCACCAACGCCACCGCTATCGGCGCAAGCGCTCAGGTGTCTCAATCCAATAGCATCGTGCTCGGAAGTATCAATGGTGTGAATTTCGCGGGCGCGGACACCAACGTTGGTATTGGGACGACTACTCCCAACGCGAGATTCCACATCGCGGTCAATGGCGGCAATATCGTCATGGGCCATCCCGGATGCTCGTCGGGCTTCGCCGGCATCGGCTTTGGCAGTTCGTTGTCCAACTGCGGGAACTATTCTCTGCTCGGCAACGGCACGGACACGATCATCAATCGTCCAACTGGCGGCGCAATCGCATTTCGCGAGAATAACGCCACCCAGATGTCTATCTCTTCCGGCGGCGTAGTAACCATCAAAACGCTGGGCGCCGCGGGCAGCACGCAGTTATGCCGCAACGCTTCGGACCAAATCTCAACCTGCTCGTCCTCGCTCCGCTACAAAACCAACATTCAGCCATTTATCAGTGGCCTGTCCGTGCTCAATCGCCTGCGTCCGATCACCTTCGATTGGAAGCAGGGCGGCATGCATGACCTGGGCTTCGGCGCCGAAGACATTGCCGCGATTGAACCGCTGCTCGTCACCCGCAATGACAAAGGCGAAATCGAAGGCGTGAAGTACGACCGCATCACCGCCGTGCTCGTCAACGCGGTCAAGCAACAGCAGGAACAGATCAAACAACAACAGAGCCAGATCCAGAGTTTGAAGAGGCTCGTCTGTCAGCGCAATCGTCGCGCAGCAGTCTGTAAGTGACGCAAAGGTAGCGGCAGAACTTCTCAGCGAAGCCCACAGATTTTTGGGCAAGCGGGTATGGGTCTCGCCACAGAAATCCAATCGGGCGGAGCAGGAAACGTTAACCCGCCAGGACGTGACAATTTTTCAGGAGGAGAAGAAATGAATAACCACGCTATCAACACATCGCCAGGTTCGCTTCATCGCGCATTCTTTCTGCTGTTAGTTCTGGCCGCATTTGGTTCGGTAAGCCTCGTGCGGGCGCAGACAACCAGCTTTACCTATCAGGGCCGATTAACTGATAGCGGCACGGCGGCGAACGCCACCTATGACATGCAGTTCAAGCTGTTCAATACCCCAACTGTTGGCATCGGTAATCAAATCGGATCGGCTATCACCAACGGCGCGGTACTGGTAAGCGGCGGTGTGTTCACCGTCCAGCTCGACTTTGGCGCGGCGGCTTTTTCCGGCGCGGACCGGTACCTGGAAATCGGAGTTCGTCCCGTGGGCGACGTTAACTCTTACACAATTCTGGCACCGCGACAGCAACTCACTTCCGCGGTCTATGCAATTCGGGCGGGCTCTGCAACCACGGCGGACACAGCCACAACGGCGACTACAGCTACGAGTGCGACCACGGCGACAACCGCGACCAACGCCACGACGGCCACCAACGCGACGCAGTTGGGTGGAGTAGCGGCCAGTCAGTATGTGCAGACAAACGATGCGAGACTCGCGGACGCGCGCGTGCCGACTGCCGGCAGTTCAAACTACATTCAGAACTCAACGAGTCCACAGGCGAGCGCGAACTTTAACATCAACGGCAATGGCACGGCCGGAGGCACGCTATCCGCGCAGGCGGTAAACACCACTACCAGCTACAACATCGGCGGTAGTCCCGTACTCAGTATTAGCGGCACTCCCAACCAACCGAGTAACACCTTCACCGGTATTGGAGCAGGTATCGCCACCACACCGTTCATGTCCAGTGACGGAACACAGAATTCATTCTTTGGTTCGAAATCCGGGACTGCAAACACGCTCGGAAAAGGAAACTCGTTCTTTGGCGCCTCGTCCGGCGTGTCCAACACCGAGGGATCCTTCAACTCCTTTTTTGGGAACGACGCTGGAGGCTTAAATGAAAAGGGGACCGGAAATTCGTTCGTGGGTGTCAAGGCTGGATTCGTCAACACGACCGGCAGTAACAACGTGTTCTTCGGGAACACTGCGGGCCTCGGCAACACAACCGGACACGAGAATACTGTGGTTGGCAGCGCGGCCGGTAAAAATAACGAAACCGGGAGCTTATTGACCCTTATTGGATACCGAGCCGAAGTGGGTTCGTCTGATCTGACCAACGCTGGGGCCGTCGGCGCTAACGCGTACGTAACTAAATCCAACAGTCTGGTTCTGGGAAGTATCAAGAACATCAATGGCACGTCGGCGGACACCAATGTTGGTATCGGAACCACTGCTCCAAACGCCAGATTCCACATTGCCGATAATGGCGGCAATATCGTCATGGGTCATGCCGGATGCTCGGCAGGCTTCACCGGTATCGGCTTTGGCAGTTCGTTGTCCAACTGCGGGAACTATTCCGTGCTCGGCAACGGCACGGACACGATCATCAATCGCCCGACGGGCGGCCGAATCTACTTTCGCGAAGACAACGCTACGCAAATGGTGATCGCTCCGGGTGGCGTGGTTGGAATAGTGAATCTCGGTTCGGAAGGCAGCTTGCAGTTATGCCGCAACACTTCTAATCAAATCTCAACCTGCTCGTCCTCGCTCCGCTACAAAACCAACATTCAACCATTCATCGGTGGCCTTTCCGTGCTCAATCGCCTGCGCCCGATCACTTTCGACTGGAAACAAGGTGGGATGCACGACCTGGGCTTCGGCGCCGAAGACATCGCCGCCATTGAGCCGCTACTAGTTACGCGCAACGACAAAGGTGAAGTCGAAGGTGTGAAGTACGACCGCATCACGGCCGTCCTGGTCAACGCCATCAAGGAGCAACAGAAACAGATCGACGGTCTGAAGAAGCTTGTGTGTCAGCGCAAACCTCGCGCGGCAGTTTGCAAGTAACGAACCAAGGGCAAAGCGGTAAGGGCTAAAGCTGGAAAAGCTGAACACTACAGAAAGCTGGTGAAGGAAAATGCGAAACTCAATCAAACTAATCGCTCGGATGCTGCCGGTCGGCATACTCTGTTTGACCTTGAACCTGATCGCTGCCTCGGCTCAAACCATGAGTGGCGGCAACTACAAGATCACTTCGTCGGTGCACGCCAGTGGCGGCGGCACCAGCACTGGCAGCGGTAACAAAGTGATCGAAGGAACCGCGGGTCAAACGGCTGCAGGTGGGCCAACCTCTGGTTCGGCATTCTCGCACGATGCCGGCTTCTGGCCCACGACGCTGACGTCACCTGCGGCGACACCCACGCCGAGTCCGACGCCGACGCCAACTCCCAGTCCGACCCCACCTCCGACCCCTCTGCCTGGCATCTCGATCAATGACGTGAGCCTGGCGGAAGGCAATAGCGAATTCACTAACTTTTCTTTCAACGTTACTCTTTCGCGCACCAGCCAGCAGACAGTCACCGTCGATTATGCGATCTCATCCGGAACGGCGGCTCTCAGTGAAGATTATCAACCAGCGGCCGGCACGCTCATTTTTGCGCCGGGAGAAACCATCAAAGCAATTACGGTGATGGTTAACGGCGACACGCAAGTCGAACCAAGCGAAACTTTCTTCCTCAACCTGTCGAATCCGGTAAATGCCGCGATGCAAAAGAACCAGGGCACTGGCACAATCATTAACGATGACCAGGTATCGGGACCCACGATTCAGTTTAGTCAGGCGACCTATGCGGTTCAGGAAGAATTGGGCGCGGTGACCCTGACGATTACGCGGAGCGGCAATGCAACCCTGCCGGCCTCAGTTGATTACGCTACCAACGATGGTAGTGCGACGCAGAAAGCTGATTTTGAAATTGCGGTCGGAACCTTAACCTTTGCGCCCGGCGAAACCAGCAAGACCATCACCGTGCTGCTCAACGAAGACGCTTACATTGAAGGCAGTGAAATATTCAGTCTGTCGCTGGCTAATCCGACGGGTGCGACCCTCGGTCAGCAAAACACCACCACCGTCACGCTGAGCGACGATCTGCCGGAAACGGCGGCACAGCCAATCGACGATCCGCAGACTTTCGTTCATACGCATTACCACGACTTTCTTAATCGTGAGCCTGACGCGGCTGGTCTGGCTTTCTGGACTAACCAGCTAACTTCCTGTGGCAATGACCTGAAGTGCGTCGAGCAAAGGCGCATCAATGTCTCCGCGTCGTTCTTCCTGTCAATTGAGTTTCAGCAGACCGCCTATCTCCGCTATCTCGTGCAAAAAGAATCGTTCGGCTCGCGGCCCAAGTACCTCGAGTTCATGCGCGATGTGCAGGAAGTCAGCCGCGGCGTGATCGTCAACTCTCCGGGGTGGGAACAAAAAACCAAAGACAACCAGCAGCAGTTCGCGGTGAACTGGGTGAACCGGCAGGCCTTCAAAGCGGTTTATGACGGCATGTCTAATCCGGACTTTGTGAACGCGCTCTATGCCAATGCGGGCATTTTACCGGCCCAGGCAAAGGTCGAATCGCTGGTTAACGCTCTGGACACGAACAACCAAAGCCGCGCGGACGTGTTACTGGAAGTAGCCGCCGACGCTACTTTCAGGCAAAAAGAACACAGCTCCGCTTTTGTCCTGATGCAATACTTTGGTTATCTCCGGCGCGACCCCGAGGCCTCGCCTGATTCAGACTTGAGTGGCTACAACTTCTGGCTGAACAAACTGAATCAGTTTGGCGGCAATTATGTTGACGCGGAAATGATCAAGGCCTTCATCACGTCACTCGAGTATCGGGGGAGGTTCGGTCAGTAACGCTGGCCATTGATTTCGGTTCTGCACTCTCCGGCGCGGCCTCGCAAGGGCTGCGCCGATTTTTTGGTACGCACGCCTCCGGCGTGCCGCGCTTGATTAAGCAGTGAGGCGAGAAATTTAGCGCGTGGGTACCTGGAGCAAAGCACGCCGGGGTGCATCCCGTTCAATATTTATCTTGCCGCGTGCAATTGGCCTGTCATATTCTCTGGCCCGGCCCCCTTTATGAAACCGCTGATCTTACTAAGCGTGATTTTCTTCTACCTCGCCTCGGTAGATCTGGACGTCCGCGCTGAGCGACTCCCCATTCGTGTGTACACATCAGCCGACGGTCTCGGGAGTAGCTTCGTCAGCTACTTAATCCTTGATTCGCGTGGCTTTCTTTGGGTATGCACGCGCGACGGACTGAGCCGGTTTGATGGCGCGCGATTTGTGACCTACCAGGTCCGGAATAAACAAACGCTGTCGGCGGCAATGGCAAACAAGCGGCGCCGCTGTTGACAGAAATTGCAGACTCGGCCCGGGGCCTGGTTGATTCAATGGGCGACATTGTCTGGTCAATCGATCCGCGCAGAGATGATCTGCAAAGCGTAGTCAGAAGAATCAGACAATTTGCTTCCGACGTGCTGGAAGCCAAAGGGATCGACTGGGAGCTGCAAGTGCCGCCTGAAGTAGAGAGTCTAAAACTCAGCGCCGAGCAGCGACAGCACCTGTTCTTGATCTTCAAGGAAGGCATAAACAACGTCGTTCGTCACGGGAAAGGCACCAGGTCGGTTTCGCTTTCTATCAGGACCGAAGCCCGTGAGTTGATCGGACAAATAAGCGACGACGGCTGTGGCTTTACTCCCCAGGAACCTGACAAAGCGCGGTCCCAGGGCCGGGGTGGCAACGGTCTCCCCAACATGCGCCAGCGCGCCGGTCAACTAGGCGGCCATCTTGAAATTACGTCGGCGCCCGGCGCGGGAACGCAATTGACGCTGCGCACGCCGATCAAATAAGCGGCAGACGAGCTTATTGGATCGCGAGATTCGCAAATAGCTCGTTGGTTCGCTAAAAGGGGATTTACATACTTGACTCACCTTAGCAACCCGAAGGGTTGCAAGGAAAGTAGCCGGTGGTCGGAGTCCGCGGAGACCACCGGGAATGCGAGATTAATTGGATCGCACCCCGGAGGAGTCTGTCGGAGAAAGGCGTTTCTCTGCGCCTCTGTGAAAATCTCTGTGTCTCTGTGGTGAAATTACTCGCAAAAACACTCACCACAGAGGCACAGGGATCGCACAGAGGCACGGAGATCAGTTTTTCCGACAGACTCTTCGGGGTGCGGTCAATGACTAATGACTTTTCCGGTGGTCTCCGCGGACTCCGACCGCCGGCTACTTTCTGGCAACCCTTCAGGTTGCGCTGACGTGAGTCAACTATTTGAATAAAGGCTGGGCTAAATTCATTTCGACGCTACGCGTCGGCTTTTCGGAGTGAACGCGACTTTTGAGGCAAAGTCCGGCGCGGCCTAAAAAGTCGCGCCGATTTTTCATACTCGGCTTCGATCTGCTTGCCGGGTCACCTTCTGTGACATATCCTCTCCGGATTCGTTCGTGAATTCTCGCCTGGCATGTTCATGCTCTGTCGCTGAAGCGCATTGCTTCTTATGATCCGTGTCGGTTGAATGAGATGGACCCACAAAACAACATCCGCGTTGCCATCGTTGAAGACGACCGCGCTGTCCGCGAAGGTCTGGGCATGATCATTGGGGCGACGCCCGGGTATGAATGTACCGACCGATTCTTCTCAGTTGAAGAGGCCTTGCGGGCGATCAGCCAGGCGCCGGATGTGCTGCTCCTCGACATTCACCTTCCCGGCATGCTGGGCAGCGAGGCCGTGCGCGTCTTTCGCGAGAAATATCCTTCGCTGCAAGTCCTGATGCTCACGGTCTATGACGGACAGGACAAAGTCTTCGAATCGATCTGCAACGGCGCCTGTGGTTATCTCCTGAAGAAAACTCCACCGGCAAAACTCCTCGACGCCATCCGTGAAGCGCACGAAGGTGGCGCCCCAATGTCGCCGGAAATCGCGCGGAAAGTGATTACGCTATTCCAGCAATCTGGACCGCCGGAGAAGCTTGACGAACCCCTGACGCCGCAAGAGACGCGTCTGCTCAAGCTGCTCTCGGAAGGATACAGCTATCAGAATTCAGCCGGGCAGATGAACATCAGCATCAACACAGTCCGCAACTACATCCGCAGTATCTACGAGAAACTTCACGTCAACACTAAGTCAGAAGCCGTCAGCAAAGCGTTGCGGCATCGTTTGATTCAATAAACCAAATCCGACCTAAACCAATCTTGAGGGTTTAGCCGGTGAACGGTGAAGCCCGGATCCGGATGCGGCTTGGCCGCTTGATGTGCGGAGAGCCCCTGGCTTTCCGGTGCGTCTTCCAAATCTTTCGAGAGGCTCTGCCCCATCCTGGCGAGGCATAGCCTCACCGAATTAAAAGGCTGATGACCGGAAAGGCGGAGCCTTTCCGCACATCTGGCGGCAAAGCCACGAGCTGGAGCTGCCGCGGCGAAGCAGAGTCGCGTGCCCTCTCCAAAAAGAAAAAACGCATGAACATGCTCTGCCGGACTATGCGCTGCCGGTCTAACCTCGCAGCTGTCAGCTGAGACCGCCATGAAATTCATTTACGCCAAACACCCGCAACCGCAAATCGAATTTGGCACTGCAAGTCAGCTCGATGCCGTTCCGCTGGACGCCGAAGTCCTCGCCGTTTGTGATGGAGCTATGACTATTCGGGGACAGGCTATAGGTTCATCGGTCCTGACAAATCAGGAAAGATCAGCTCTTGAAGCATTAATCAACCAGTCCGAGGCTTCAGAGTCGGCCGCCGTTACAGTTAACCGTAATGATCGCTCTCTCAGACGTTTGATTAATCGATTGTTCCACTTCTGAGTCTCTTGTCGCCAACCCCTGGCCGCCGCGAAGAATTGGCTTCGCGGCGGCTGTTTTCTTTCCACGTTCCAGACCTGACTGCCTGCCAGAACGACGCCCCCGAAGAAACTCAAAAAACGCATAAACATGCTCTGCCCCGGAAAGTCTCAAGTCACTACTCTGTTGCCGAATAGCACCGTTACCACCGGAGGCAAACGATATGCGAAGCGAGATGAACCCACAGCGACTCACACAATCAGCCAGGCACTTCCTGTTAACAACTCTGTTCCTGTTGGCCGCGCTGGGTTTTCTACCCAGTGCCCTCATGCCGACCGCTCATGCGGCCACTTTCACCGTTACTAATACAAACAGCGGCGGTCCGGGATCGTTGCGTCAGGCGTTGACTGACTCCAATACCAACTTTGGGACAGACACGATTACGTTTCAAATCGGGTCGGGCGCCAAGACCATATCATTGTTCGCCGCTCTCCCGGTTATCACGGACCCGGTCACTATTGACGGTACTACCCAGCCTGGCTACGCAGGCATTCCGCTAATCGAGCTAAATGGCGCCAACGTACATACGGACAACGGACTGAATATCTATAGCGGTAATACGACGGTCAAAGGACTGGTTATCAATCGTTTTGGTTTCTGCGGGATCCTGCTCCGAGACAAGGGTGGCAACATCATTATCAATAACTATATCGGCACCAATGCGAGCGGTACCAGCGCGCTGGGCAATGGTCGGGATGGCATAAACATACAGCAGGGATCGGGCAACAATCAGATTGGCGGTCCACTTTCATCAACGCGGAATGTGATCTCCGGTAATGGTTCTAATGGAATTGCCATTGACTCAAGCGCTGGAGGAGACAATAAGATTTACGGCAACTTCATCGGCTTGAATGCCGCAGGCAATGCCGCCGTCGGTAACGGCGTTTACGGCATTTGGCTCTTCACCTCCAATAACATCATCGGCGCAGCCATCGGACGAAATGTGATCTCGGGTAACGGTCGCGGACTCAGCGTCGCGAGTGGTTCCGGCAATGTTATTAAAGGAAACTACATCGGTTTGAATTCGACTGGGACGGCCGCAATCGGTAATAACGGTGACGGTGTTGAAGTCAACGGCCCAAATACGGCGGTGGGCGGCACCGGATTCGCCGAGGGGAATGTAATTTCCGGGAATAAAAATTCGGGTATCTCCCTTTCGGCCACTGCGACTGGCTCGGTCGTTGCGGCGAATAAGATCGGCACTAATCCGGCAGGTACGCTGGCGATAGGTAATCAGCACAGCGGTATCACGGGCCGGGACGTCTCAGGAGTTACCGTGGGCGGCGCCACCTCCGCCTCGCGCAATATCATTTCCGGCAATCAACTCAATGGAGTAGTTCTGAACGGTCTTCAAGGTTCAGGAAATAAGGTCAGTGGCAACTATATCGGTACTGATATCAACGGGACTGCGGCCCTCGGTAATCAAGGTTCGGGAGTGGTTCTGTACGATGAATCCAACAACACAATCGGCGGCGCGCAACCGGGCGAACGCAATGTTATCTCGGGCAACGCCTACTACGGCGTTGCGATTTTTGGCGAAGCTTGCCATGGGAATGCCGTGCAGGGAAATTATATCGGCACCAACGTAAACGGTTCGGCGGCACTCGGTAATAAGAGCAACGGGATCCGGCTTGAGGACGGTTCCAACAACACTATTGGCGGAACTCTCAACACTACCGGCAATGTTATCTCGGGTAACGGAAGCAATGGCCTCACGATTGGCGGCGTGAAGGCAAGCGGCAATGTGGTTAAAGGAAATTACATCGGCACGAATCAGAACGGCACAGTGGCGCTCAGCAATAGCGGAACTGGGGTCTGGATCATCGGCGCCCCGAATACCATCATCGGCGGTGCACTACAGGGTGAAGGCAACATCATCTCGGCCAACGGCTCAAATGGCCTGGTCATTTCTGGGGAAACGGCAAAGGGAAGTATCGTTCGGAACAATCGGATTGGCACTGACGCGACGGGCAACGCCGCACTCGGCAACCTGAGCTCCGGAATCCGTGTCATTGATGCGCCAAACACCGTGATTGGCGGGAACTTGAACTCTGGCGGCAACATCATTTCAGGCAACGGCGACAACGGCATCAGTATTGAAGGAGCAAAATCCACGGGCTGCAAGGTCCTGGGTAACTACATCGGCACAAATCAAAATGGCACCGTTGCACTCGGGAATACCTGGGGTGGCGTAGGACTTAACAACGCCCCGAATAATATTGTCGGCGGGACGCAGCCACTGGAACGCAACATCATCTCAGCCAATGGCAGCGGAGTTGGGCTGTTTGGCGAAAGCTGCCAGGGTAATGTCATCCAAAATAATCGTATCGGCACTGATGCGTCCGGCGCGGCCCCGTTGGGTAACGCCGGCATTGGTATTCGCGTTGACGCCCCGAATAACCTGATTGGCGGCACTGTGGGGAACGTGATTTCTGCAAATGGCGCCGATGGCATAAGCATCGGAGGAGGTCTCAACAAGGTAAAGGGCAATTTCATCGGCACTAACCTGGACGGCACGTTTGCAATGGGCAACAAGGGGTATGGAATCGGGCTCAGCGGGCCCGGTAGTCTCATTGGTGGTGCCACGCCGGCCGAAAGAAACATCATCTCGGGCAACCTTTCTGGCGGGGTAACTATCTTCAAAGGCTCTGGTCATTTTGTGCAGGGAAACCATATTGGCGTCAACGCAGCCGGCAGCGCTGCATTGGGAAACGGACTCTATGCTGTCCGCATTATCGATGGCTCGAACAACACGATTGGCGGCACCGTGGCCGGCACGCGTAACGTCATCTCGGGCAACGAAAGAGGGATTTCCCTTGAGTACGATTCACCAGGCAATCTGATTCAGGGCAACTACATAGGCACAGACGCAACCGGCACATTCAAAATCGGCAACCAGGCCAGCGCCGCAATCGAACTCTATGCTCCCAACAATACTATCGGCGGACTTGTCGCTGCTGCCCGCAATCTGATCTCCGGCAACAAGTACGGGATCATCATCAGTGGTGCAGACACCTCCGGCAATAAAATTCAAGGCAACTATTTCGGCACTAAAGCCGACGGCACCGGTTCGATCCCCAATTCGTACGCTGCCGTGTTCATCCGCTACGCAACCAACAACATGATCGGCGGCACCGAAGCAGGTGCAGGAAACTTAATCGCCGGCAACGCCTTCAACGGTATCTATGCAGTATCCGGATCGGGTAATGCCTTTCTCTCGAATTCGATTCATTCAAATGCGAGTTTAGGCATCGATCTGACCACTCCACTGGGCGTCAATTCCAATGATGCCGGCGATGGAGACTTCGGTCCTAACTTGAGACAGAATTATCCGATCCTCAAATCCGTCACCGTCAACGGCAACAACACGAACATCCAGGGACAGCTCAATAGCAACCCCAACATGACTTTTCGGGTAGAGATATTTTCAAACGTGGACTGCGATCCGTCCGGTCTCGGTGAAGGCAAGACTTTTATGGGAGCTGTTCCGGTCACGACCGATCGCAACGGCAATGCCTCCATCAATACTGTTCTGTCCGTTCTTCCAACAGGGAATTACGTTACCGCAACCGCCACCAGCTCAGACAACAACACTTCAGAGTTTTCACCATGCGCGCTGGTTGGTGGCCCGAGTGCCGGGCAATTTCAGTTCGATGCCGCCAGTTACGTTTATTACGAAACGTCGGGAGAAGCGCTGATCACCGTGACCCGATCTAACGGAAACACCGGCCAGGCGACAGTCAACTATGCCACCAGCAATGGTTCGGCAACTGCCGGGCTGGATTACACGGCCACCAGCGGCACGCTTACCTTTGAAGATGGTGAAGTAGTCAAGACTATCGCTGTGCCGCTGACATTTGACGAGGAAGACGAAGGAAATCAGGAAGATTTCTTCCTGGCGCTCAGTAATCCAACGGGCGGAGCCACGCTCGGAAACCAGATCAACACGAAGATCTTTTTGATCGACTATGACATGACCGGACCGATCATCTCCTTTGGCAGCGTCACCGTCGTCGAAGGCAATGACGGCACCACCGATGCGGTCTTCACGATCAAGTCCACGCCGCACACAAACCCGGTTGTGGTCGGCTACGAAACTGAGGACGGAACAGCCAAAGCCGGCGCAGACTATGAGGCAAAAGCCGATTCCGTAACCTTTAACCCCGGCGAACTCACCAAGACCGTCAGCATTAAGATCAAAGGTGACACGGTCAAAGAGGGCAATGAAGTGTTCTTCCTCCGGCTATTGAGCGTAGCGACTGGTTACGCGGGTGACGGTGGCGATGGCTGTGTCATTATCGACGACGACGGCCCGGCGCTTCAATTCGAATCCGGAGGCTACAGCGTAAATGAGAATGACGGCACGGTTACCATTACGGTCAAGCGCATCGGCTCGGCTTCGAGCGCGGTCTCAGTAAACTACGCCACCGCGGATGGTACGGCTACTGCCGGCGAAGACTATGTCGCGACGTCGGGCACGCTTAACTTCGGCATCGGTGAAACGAGCAAGTCATTTACCTTTGCCATCAACAACGACGGATCGGACGAGGCAAACGAGACCTTAACAATCAATTTGAGCAACCCGGCGGGCGACGCCGCGCTGGGCAATCCCAGCACCACGACAATTACGATCAACGACGACGATCTGCCACTTCCGTCAGGCACATTGCAGTTCGCCAGCAATGGCCTGGTGGTCGCCGAGAATGGCGGACAGATCGAGTTCGTGGTCTCTCGCACCAACGGCTCCAGCGGCGCCATCTCTGTTCAGTACACGGCCGCAGACGGCACAGCTCATACAGGTGAGGACTACGCGGCAACATCCGGCACTCTCGCCTTCGCCGACGGCGAGATCAGTAAGTCCTTCTTCGTCCAAATCGCAAACGACGGCGCTGATGAGCCGGACGAGACTGTGAACGTCGCTTTGACTAATCCCACGGGTGGGGCAAGTCTGGGACCACAAACTGCGGTGACTCTGACAATCACCGATGACGATCCTCAACCGACGCTGACAATCTCAGACGTCACCATCACCGAAGGTGACAGCGGTCTAACTGGCCTTCAGTTTACGGTGAGCCTATCGGCAGCCAGCGGAAAAACCGTGACCGTAGACTATTCGACTTCTGATGGCTCGGCCCAGGCCGGTTCGGACTATCAGGCCGTCAACGGCAGTCTGACCTTCGCCTTGGGGCAAACCGCGCAGACAGTCACAGTCCAGGCCATAGGCGATTCCAACTCAGAACCTGACGAAACATTCTTCGTCGATTTGGGCAATCCAACCAACGTAACCATTGGCGTAGGTCAAGGTCAGGGCACGATCAAAAACGATGACAAGGCGCCCGCCGGCGCTTTGCAATTCTCTGCAATTGAGTACAGCGCAGGAGAAGACGCCGCCGAGGCCAGCATTACGGTTATGCGATCCAACGGCAGCGCCGGCGCGGTCAGTGTTGATTTTGCCGTCACTGCGGGCACGGCGCAGGCTAACGGCGACTTCACGGCCGCATCCGGCACTCTTGACTTCGCCGATGGCGAGACAAGCAAGACTTTCGCCGTGGCGATCGTCAACGATCAAATAAACGAGGCGGAAGAAACGATTAACCTCGTCTTGAGCAATCCGAAAGGCGGAGCCAGCTTAGGCTCTCCTGATTCGGCGGTGTTGTTCGTCACAGACGACGACCCGCTGCCCGGTCTGTCCGTCTCAGACGTTTCACTGCCGGAAGGCAACGGCGGCCCGACCAGCTTTATTTTCAACGTTACGCTATCGGCCGTGAGCGCAAAAACGGTGACGGTTGATTATGCGAGCGCGCCCGGCACTTCTAACAGTGGAGCTGACTATCAACCTATCAACAGCACGTTGACTTTTAGCCCGGGCGAAATCAGCAAACCGGTAACGGTTATAGTTAATGGTGATACAGACGACGAACCTGACGAAACTTTCCTGGTCGAGCTTTCGAATCCCACGAACGCGACTCTATCAAAGGGTCAGGGCACGGGTACGATCGCCAACGACGACACGCCCGCCGGCTCAACGATTCAGTTCAGTCAGGGAGATTATGGAGCTCAGGAAGAACTGGGTGCCGTGACTCTTACCATCACACGGACGGGCGACACGAGCGGTTCTGTCAGCGTGGACTACGCGACTAAAGACAACCAGGCACAGCAGAAGAGCGATTACGAGATCGCCTCGGGAACGTTGAACTTTTCACCGGGAGAGACCACCAAAACGATTACAATTCTGCTCAATGAGGATTCGTATCTGGAAGGCGCTGAGGGCTTTAGGGTGGTGTTGAATAATCCCAACGGCGCCGCCTTAGGGCAAACCAGTACTGCCACGGTGACCATCGTCGATGACAGTCTCGAACCGTTCGTCAACCCTATCGACGATGCCGGAGTGTTCGTCTACATGCACTACCACGATTTCCTGAATCGCGAACCTGATCTCGCCGGCCTGCAGTTCTGGACCAACCAGATTGAGACCTGCGGCGCCGACGCGCAGTGCCGGGAAGTAAAACGCATCAATGTTTCCGCGGCGTTCTTCCTCTCGATCGAATTTCAGGAGACCGGCTACCTGCGCTACCTCCTGCAAAAAGAGTCATTCGGCTCAACTCCGAAATACACAGACTTTATGCGTGACGTGCAGGAGGTCGGCAACGGAGTGATCGTTAACTCGCCGGGTTGGCAGCAGAAGCTGAAAGATAACCAGCAGCAGTTTGCCGATAAATGGGTTAACCGCCCGGCGTTCAAGGCCATATACGACGGCATGTCGAACGCCGCTTTCGTGAATGCGATTTATGCAAACGCCGGCATTCTGCCCGCGCAGGCGAAACGCGATGCAATCGTCAGCGCGCTGGATACCCACAGCCAGAGTCGCTCAGCCGTGCTGCTTGAAGTGGCCGCGGACGCCGGCTTCCGGCAGAAGGAGCACAGCGCTGCCTTTGTGATGATGCAGTACTTCGGCTACCTGCGGCGAGATCCGGAGGCGGCGCCCGATACGGACCTGAGCGGCTACAACTTCTGGCTCAAGAAGCTCAATCAGTTTGGCGGCAACTACCTGGACGCTGAAATGATCAAGGCCTTCATCACCTCGTTTGAATATCGCGAACGGTTCGCCAAGTAATCAGCACGCACGCCTCCGGCGTGCTGGCTCCTAGAAAGCAAAGCATGCCGGAGGCGCGTGGTACGCACGCCTCCGCCGTGCTGCTACGGAAAGCAAAGCATGCCGGAGGCATGCGTACCGCCCGCCGGAGGCGTGCGTACCGAACCTCTTTGTGATAAACGTAGCCGCTCCAAATGAGACGGCCACTCCAAATCCCTCGCCTTCTCGGTCTCGTCATGCTGGTGCTGTGCTACGGCGCGCATCACCTTTATGCGGAACGCCTGCCAATCAGAATCTACACCAGTGACGACGGGCTCGGCAGCAGCGCGTCATTCAATTTAGTGCGCGACCCGCGCGGCTTTATCTGGCTGTGCTCGCGCGATGGACTGGTTCGCTTTGATGGTTATCGTTTCATCACCTATCGCATTGGAAACGACGACGCCGATCCTGCCGTGTTCAGCTTGTTGCCGACGCGCAGCGGAGTCTATTGGATCAATCTCAATACCGGCGGCGATTATCGATTCACCGATAAGGGCGATGCGACCACGCTTGAGCCAATTCCGCAGCTATCGAGAAACGACCCCCGTATTCCGCTGGTCAACGTCGAACAGGTAAAGACGGGCGTGCGGTTTCCCACGTTTGAAGACAGCGCCGGAAATCTTTGGACTTATCAGGCTAAGGGTCTTGAGCTGCTGCGTGAAGTCGATGGGCGCACAGTTTCAGAGTTGATCGAGCTGAAACTGCCGGAAAGTCCCGGCAAGCGTCTTCCCATCCGCGCGTTCAAGCCCGGCACCGATGGCAGTTTTTGGGTCGGCACCAATTGGGGTTTGGTGCGCCACCTGCCTGACGGCAGGATGATTCATTACTCGTTTCGGGTTGAAAACGATCTCGACCAGGTAAATTTCTTTGGTGAGGACAAAGACCATCGAGTTTGGATCGCGCGCCCCGAAGGCCTCTTTGTGCTGAAGGTCGAACCAGTTTCGCAGATCAGTTCGCCCGAGAAATTCTCTTCGCGTCAGACGATCATAAAACCCGGACATGTCGGCCCTGATGGAGAGGCCGACCTTCCGACTCAGCCGGGCGAGGTTTTCGCCTTTTCATTCCGCGACCTCATGCGTCGAGATAAGGGTTCAGTTAAGAGCACTGCAAACCGTCCTATCATTTGGGGAATCTTAGCCACCACGGATGGTTCTGTTTGGATGGCCGCTACTGGCGGCCTGTTCCTTTATGACGGCAAGCGATTTCGGCATTTCACTGAGCAGCAGGGGCTGGCTTCGAACAGTCTGGGCGACATCATTGAAGACGGCGAAGGAAATATCTGGCTGAATGCTTACGGCGGATTGATGCGGCTGAACCCGAAGGGCATGGTCACTTTCGATCATGACGACGGTCTGGTGGAAAAGCGCGTTCACTCGATTTACGAAAATACTCAGGGACAACTTTACGTCGTTACCGACAACTGGAACATCAGCCAATGGGAGAATGGCGCCTTCAAAACTGCCCGGCCGCCGGTCGCTCCGGAGGAGATCTTCTTCTGGCACTCGAACGTAGCGTTCCTCGATAGTCACAACGATTGGTGGGTAATCACCAACAAGAAACTGTATCGCTACTCAGGCGCGACCCGAATTGAAGACCTGGCGCACGCGCAACCCGTCGCTGTCTACACGGATAAGAACGGACTGATTACCAACGAAACCAGCAATCTGTTCGAAGACTCCAGGGGCGATATCTGGATCAGCAATGACCCCAGCTCAAAAAGGATTGGTCTGACCAGGTGGCAACGCGCAACGGGCACCTTTCAACAATTCTTTGCCGAAGATGGATTGCGAAAAGGCACTTACATTTCGGCGTTCGCCGAAGACAAATCCGGTGCCCTCTGGTTCGGCTTTGGCGAAGGAGGATTGGCGCGCTACCGGGATGGCCATTTGACCCCGATGGAACCGTCACACGAGGTACCCGGGGGATCCATCACCAGCCTTTATCTGGACAGCAAGGGTCGGCTCTGGGTCGCATCGAGTATTACCGGGTTAAGCCGATTGGACGAGCCCGCGTCCGAGCATCCCGTCTTCCGCCGCTACACAATCGCGGACGGCCTGACCAGCAATAACGTCCGCTGCATCACTGAAGACCGTTTTGGCAACATCTACATCGGCACGGTGCGCGGCGTGAACCGGCTGTCGCCGGAAACGGGGCACATTAAATACTTTGGCACCGGCGATGGCCTGGCGGGAGATTTCATCAGCGTAGCCCACCGCGATCGCAGCGGCGCGATTTGGTTTGGTACTTTCAGCGGTCTGTCAAAACTGGTCCCTCAGCCGGAGACTCCGGCTCCTCCGCCGCCGGTATTCATCAGTGGCTTGCGCATAGCCGGAGTGGACTATTCCATTTCGCCGCTCGGCCAGACAGAAGTATCTGCACCGGAACAAACTGCGAACAACAATAACCTGCAAATTGATTTTTTCAGCGTCAGTTTGGGCGGCAACGCCGGCACCCGTTACCAATACAAGCTGGAAGGAAGCGATCAGGACTGGAGCGTACCTTCAACTCAGGGATCGGTCACCTTCGCCAACGTTCGGCCCGGCCGCTACCGGTTTCTGGTGCGCGCGTTGAACGCCGACGATTTAGTTTCGGAAAAACCGGCCTCGATCACTTTTCGCATTCTGCCGCCAATCTGGCAACGTTGGTGGTTCCTCACGGTGGCCGCCTTGCTGATTGTTGGGGCAGTGATCGCTTTGGACCGTTATCGGGTGGCGCGGGCGCGCGAATTATCGGCCGCTCTTTCAGTCTCACAAAATCTCACCGAAGAGTTAACCGTCAAGGGCGATGAACTGGGCAGAGCCCATCAGGCGCTGGCCCTTGATTACGATGTCACCCGCATCCTGGCCGAATCAGCATCGCCAGGCGAAGCTTCGCCCAGAATTCTCAAGGCTATTTGCGACGCCACGAATTGGGACGTCGGCGCGTTGTGGTATGTCGATGACCAGGCAAACGCGCTGCGTTGCGCCGAGGTCTGGCAAACACCTGAGATGGCCGCAAACGAGTTTGAAATCTTGAGCCGGGAGACCGTCTTTCAGGCCGGCGTCGGCTTACCCGGACGGGTTTGGCAAAGCGGCGACCCAAGTTGGATTACTGAACTCGAAAAGGACGCGAACTTTCCGCGGCTGGAAGCGGCCTCCAAAATCGGTTTGCAGAGTGCTTTCGCGTTTCCCATTCTCCTGGGCAGCGAGGTGATCGGCGTGGGTGAGTTTTTCAGCCCTGAAATCCGCCAGCGGGACGATGAGATGCTGGCGATGCTCGCCGGCATCGGCAGTGACATCGGGCAACTCATCGAGCGCAAGCAGAAAGAAGAAGCGCTGCGCGAGAGTGAAGATCGCTTTCGCACTCTGGCGGAAACGGCTTCCGACGCGATCATCACGATCGATGCCAGCGGTTTTATTGTCTTTGTAAACCCCGCCGTAGAAAAGGTGTTTGGCTATCCGCCGGAACAAATGATTGGGCACGACCTGACTATGTTGATGCCTGAGTACCTGCGTCATCTGCACCGGGCCGGACTTCAGCGCTATCAGGAAACCGGCAAAAAGCATATTTCCTGGGAAGCGGTCGAGCTGCCTGGCTTGCATCAGAACGGCCGCGAGCTTCCCCTGGAATTGTCGTTTGGTGAATTCGTGCGCAACGAGCGACGCTATTTCACCGGCATTGTGCGCGATGTCTCCGAACGCAAACAGGCAGCCGAAGCGCTCCAGAAATCCAGAGAAGAACGTTTTCGCGAATTGGAACGAGTACGGCGGCGGATTGCCACGGACCTGCACGATGATATCGGATCGAGCCTGACGCAGATTTCGATCATGAGCGAGGTAGCGCAAAATCGCGAGGAGGGCGACAACACGCCGGCCTTGTCCATGATTGCCAACGCTTCGCGCGAACTGATTGATGCGATGAGCGACATCGTCTGGGCCATCAATCCGCAAAAAGATCACCTGAGCGATCTCAAGCAAAGAATGCGAAGGTTTGCCGCCGATGTCCTGACTGCCCGCAATATCGAACTGGATTTTCGCGCCCCGCTGGACGAAACTGACATTGCGCTGGGCGCGAACATCCGCCGCGAGGTCTTTCTAATCTTCAAAGAAACCGTGAATAACCTGGTCAAGCATTCCGGCGCCACGCGTGCCGAAATCGACTTTCGCATCGCCGACGGCCAACTGCGATTGCGCGTCAGCGATAACGGACAGGGCTTTGATACGAACAGCGAAAGCGAAGGTCATGGATTGATGAGCATCCGCGAAAGGACCGCGGCACTCGGCGCTAAGATTCAGGTCGAGTCCAGGCCGGGCCAGGGCACCACGACAAACCTGCACGTGCCGCTGGACGGATCTTCGAATGGCGACCGTTCGCCGGCGGCTACTACCTGAACAGGTGGCGGTGCGATACTCCATCGAGCGTAAGGTTTGATTACCCCGCCACGCGCGGAAAGGGTCAATCGCTTATGCTGCATCAACTGGCTGCATCTGAAACTGTAACGCTTTTGGAACCAGAGACGATCAAAGTTGCGATCATCGAAGACCGCCGCGAGATTCGCGACGGCCTGGCGATGCTGATTAACGGCACCCAGGGGTTCAAGTGCACCGGTTCTTATCGTTCGATGGAAGATGCGTTGCCACGAATCGGCACTGATCTTCCCGACGTTGCTCTTTGTGATATCGGTCTGCCCGGCATGTCAGGTATCGAAGGCATGCGCATCCTCAAAGAGAAGTTCCCTGCTCTGCTGCTCCTGATGCTGACAATCTATGATGACGACGAAAGAATCTTTGACGCGCTTTGCGCCGGGGCCTGCGGCTATCTGCTAAAAAAGACGCCGCCCGCAAAATTGCTCGAAGGATTACGAGAAGCCGTCGACGGTGGTTCGCCGATGTCGCCCGAAGTCGCGCGCCGGGTGATTGCTCTGTTCCGCGATATTCGGCCGCCCGAACGGGCCGATTATGAACTCACTCCCCACGAAACTCGCCTGCTCAAGCTGCTGGTCGAAGGACACAACTACAAAACGGCGGCGCTGGAACTAAATGTCAGCATCAACACCATCTCGTTCCATATGCGCCACATCTACGAGAAACTCCAGGTCCATTCCAAGTCCGAAGCCGTCGCCAAGGCATTGCGTGATCGCCTGGTTGACTGAAGTCAAAACCACTACGAACGAGCTGCGGAGCGGTCCGCGCCAAGCATTTTGTTTCAGTCCGCGCAGCGGGCGATAGCTGTTGCGCTCGACATTAGTCCAAATGATGCCGGCTGCCGCCCGCTTCGGAGTCTGTCGGAGAAATTGATCTCCGTGCTTCTGTGCGATCTCTGTGCCTCTGTGGTGAGTGTTTTCAGGAGTAATTTCACCACAGAGACACAGAGAAACGACTTTCTCCGACAGACTCCTTCGCAGGCTTTGACGCTTTTCCTGAGGCGATCCTGGGGCTGACGCCCCAGGCTTTATGCTGGCGTCCGCTCCGCGGACTCTCACGATTTAGGATCCCACCTCACTACGTGATCAGGTGGTGACGGTCGATGCCCTTTCCGACTATTCATATTCCCGCGGCGCTGATTGAAACGCCGCATTTTGAAAAACTCGACCGAAACCTAAGGAGACTAACAATGAAGATCAAAGCATTTTTCGCAACCCTGCTGGCGACCGTGGCCTTGAGCATCGCCAACGTCGGCTTCATCGCCGCGCAGAATGGAATGCCGCAACGATCGACCCGAACCGCAGCGGTTGTCTTGCAGTGCCGCAACTATGGCGGCCAGCAGGATGTCGCCAAGAATCCGGATATCATCAACACGACCAAGGCGACGATTCCGTCGGGAAAGACTCTGTATTGGAAATCGACTGACGGCGACTCGGGCTCAGTCGTGCTGCAGAAAGCTTTGGCTCCCGGAGGCAAAGTTGGCGTGAACGGCAAACCTGGACAGTCCTACTCCTGCACGGCCTGGATGACGAAGTAAGATTCGGAGAATCCTGTCCAACATAACACTACAATTGAAAGGCCTGAACCGCTGCGAGATCGAAAACGATCTGGCGGCGGTTTTGGTTTAAGTTTTGGCTAAGAGCGTAATAGACATGGACGTCTTAACAACCCGATCCGGCAACGCGATTTACTTCCACCCGAGACTACCTCTTTAGGTGGCGATCCGAAAACAACTTGAGAGTATTACTTAATGCGTAGCCGGGACCGAGCCCCAGCAATTATCAGTAACGAAATAACCGCTCGGGCCCCAAAGCTAAGCTCGCAGATTTCTTCTTGATAACCGCCGGAGCGCCTGCCAAAGCGCCTACCTTTCGAGACCGTTGCGTGACTGGGACCCGCAACGGTCTTCGTCTTTTTGAAACAACTCCGGTATCAGCAGCCCGACCGTCAGGGAGAGCAACGTTGCACTCAAGATGGCTCCCTCACGATCGGGCCTCCGATACAATTCATAGCCACACGTTCAGGTGGTGTTGTGTCAGTCGACTCTTCGTAAATTGTGACCGTCGCAGATGGAGCAGCGACGACCTGACAATGAAGGAGAGAAACAATGAACCCGGAACCGAACACACCAGGACCAGTCGACTCTGAGACAGCAGACCCAATCCTGAATGCTGAAGCAACCCCATGTCCGCCGGCGGACAACGTTCAACCTCCGGTCGCCCCGAGTCATGAGCGCAGTGATTGGCGAGGGTATTTTCCCGCCGCGAGAAAAGCCTCGAGCGGCAATAGTGCTGACACAGAACTCAATGAAACTTATGAGAGCCTTTTGGCTCGGTTCGCCAGCACGCTTGCGGTCTTGAGCTGTTTATTGTTCTGACGATGACCGCGTCGGCCAGGACGATCACCGTGACTGGAACCGTTGATAGTTCCGTCGCCGCCGGCGTGGTTACTCTCGCGAAGCTGTGATCTCCGCCAATACAAACCAGCCGGGCGGCGACGCTCCCCAGGGAGATCCGGCCCTGCACACGATTAGCTTCAACATTCCGGCGAATGTGTTACACCGGCGCGGCTCAATCATTGGGTCGCGCCGGCTTCTTGTTCGTGTCAGAAGCCCGACCCCGGGGTCCCCAGCCGGGCAGCCCGGCTGGGGTGGGGCGGTCAGGGAGGGCAACGTTGCCCTCACGGCGCCCTCCCTCACAGTCGGGCGACACGTTCATTCCCACCAGTTCAGGTGGTGTCACGACCTTCGCATCTTTCATATCTTGCCAACGTCGCGAGGAACTCGCTGACGACGAAGGAGAAACAAGGAGATGAAAAACATGACCCGCCCACAAAACAACTTCTCGTACACGAGCGCGTTGGGGATCGCTTCGAACGGATACCTGAGACTCTATGCCCGCCTGGCGACGACCCTGGCGACCCTGGCAGTCGCCTTATTCCTATTTGCGGGGTCTGCGCGAGCAAACACTTTTCTGGTCACGGTCACGTTTGACAGCGGTCCAGGCTCTTTGCGACAGGCAATCTTCGACGCCAACTTTAATCCGGGTGCCGATGAAATTCACTTCAAGATCCCCGGATCGGGCGTGAAGACGATCCCGCTCCTGACAGAACTGCCGGCCATCACTCAGCAGTTAACGATCGATGGGTACACCCAACTTGGATCCGTCAAAAACACACTGGAAGTTGGCAGCAATGCCGTCCCATTGATCGAGCTGAATGGCGCCGGTATCGGTCTGAATTCTAGTGGACAGCCCGCTAACGGGTTGTTACTCAATGCGCCAAATTGCGTCATCGCAGGTCTGATCATTAATCGCTTTTCCGGCGTTGGCATTTTTCTTCAGGTGTATTCTGGTGTGACGGGGCACGATGCGTTGATTTATGGATGCTTCATTGGCACGAATGCTTCGGGTACCGCCGCGGCCGGGAATGGAACTGGAATCGAGATCATAGGGTCAGGGAACAATATTATTGGCGGCATTTTTTTTGCCGCACGAAACGTGATTTCGGGCAACACTGATAGTGGAATTAATATTTCAAACGGTGGCGCCGCGGCAAAAAACAATCTCATCGTCGAAAACCTGATTGGCACGAACAAATCAGGCACCGCCGCCGTTCCTAACGGCACAGGCATATTGTTGTACCAGGTGGTAGGAGCCAACCAAATCGGCGGAGCCGGGGGCTTCGGGCGTAACCTTATTTCAGGAAATAACGAAGCTGGCGTTGAGCTGAACCAATCTGATTCAACAACGGTCATTGGGAACTACATCGGCACCAACGTAAATGGCAACGCTAAGTTGGGAAACCAGTCGGGCGTACTCCTGATTGGCTCTTCGAAAAACAACAAGATTGGAGACGTGGACGCCGGCAATCTAATTGCAGGAAACTCTATTGCGGAGATCAGTCTCAAAGGTGCCCCAGGTCCATTTAATAATCAGATCCTCGCGAATCGAATTGGCACTCAGGCCGACGGGATCAGCCCCCTTGTCAACACCGCGGACGGCATCACATTCGGAGGCAATGCGAGCCACAACCAGGTCGGCGGCGACGCCCCCGGCAGCGGAAACATCATCGCCTTTAACGTCAGCGGCGTGGCAGCACTTAGTGGCACCGGGAACCTGATCAAACAGAACTCTATCTTCTCGAATACCAACCTGGGAATTGAGTTGCGCGGCGCGAATGGCCCGAACCCCAATGACCTCACTGATGGCGACATTGGAGCGAACAATCTGCAGAACTATCCAGTCATCGCCTCGGCCCTATATAGCGGCGGAATAACCACAGTAGCCGGAACTCTGAATAGCGAAAATGGAAAGTCTTATCGGATTGAGTTCTTCACCAATTCGCAATGCCACGCCTCCGGATACGGAGAAGGGGCGACTTACCTCGGTTTTACGGACGTCGTTACTGCGGCCAACAACGCCTCTTTCTCAGTGAATCTGCCAGGCACAAGCCCGAATCAGTTTGTGACCGCGACCGCTACCGACCCGGACGGCAACACTTCCGAATTCTCCCAATGCAAGCAAGTGATCAATTTTCTGCCGGGCGCGTTTCAGTTTAGCGCCTCGAACTATGGCACGGCGGAAAATGGAAACATGACCATCACAGTCAATCGGGTTGGCGGCTCAACGGGCGCGGCGACCGTAAAAGTTGCCACTGCAAACGGCACGGCCGTGGCCGGGACTGACTACACGGCGGTTTCAGGAACCATTGCATTCGGTGACGGTGTGACCAGCCAGAGCTTTGCCGTGGCGATTACCATGGATTCGACGTATGAATCCAACGAGACGATCAATCTCACTTTAAGTAATCCAACCGGAGGCGCAGCTCTCGGAAATCCGACTACTGCCGTGCTGACCATTACCGACGATGATCCACAACCGAAAGTGTCGATCAACGACGCGAGTATCGTCGAAGGCAATGGCGGAACGACAGCCATCTTCGCAGTCAGCCTTTCGAACCCAGGTTCCGAACAGATTACCGTGGACTATGCGACGACAGGTGCAGGAACGGCGACGTCTGGCGACGACTACCAGCCTGCAAACGGGACGTTAACCTTCGCTCCGGGTGAGATCAGCAAACCTTTGAATGTGCTCGTGAATGGCGACACACAGGAAGAGCCGGATGAAACCTTCGTCGTGCAACTAACCAATTCCAATGCTGGAATGGGCAAATCCATCGGCACAGGCACGATTATCAACGACGATGCGGCGCCGACTCCTACGCCAACGCCGATGCCCACGCCGACTCCTACGCCAATGCCGACGCCGACTCCTACGCCGACTCCCACGCCAGAGCCGACGCCAATGCCGACGCCCACGCCACAAACGTTCGGCACGTTGCAGTTCAGTTCCGGGTCTTACTCCATTAGCGAAAATGGAGCGCAGGCAACAGTTACTGTTACTCGTACGGGCGGCGTTGATGGCGCTGTTTCAGTGCAGTACTCGAGCGGCGGTGGGACAGCCACCATTGGTGGCGATTACGCGGCGACCAGTGGGACGCTCTCGTGGCTCGATGGCGATGCCTCCGATAAGACTTTCACTATAGCCGTCACAAATGACGCGCTCAATGAGTTGGACGAAACCGTTGGTCTCGTTCTAAACAATCCAAGTGGCGGCGCGTCGCTTGGTAATCTGTCGAGCGCGACGATCACGATCGTCGATGACGACGGGCCTGCGGCAATCTCGATCTCCGACGTGAGCCTGGCTGAAGGCACTAGCGGCACAACGAACTTCAATTTCGATGTGACCCTGTCGACGGCCAGCAGTCAGACAATCACGGTTGACTATTTGACCTTGAACGGAAGTGCACAGGCCGGCAGCGACTATCAAGCCGCCAGCGGCACGCTCACGTTCGCGCCCGGCGAAACGTCGAAAGCAGTCGTCGTGGCCGTCAACGGCGACACGGATGTCGAGTCTGACGAAGCTTTTGTCGTCGGTTTGTCGAATCCGGCAAGCGCAACCACCAGCAAGTCGCAGGGAACGGGAACGATTGTCAATGACGACAGCAACTCTCCGTCGCCCACGATTCAATTCAGCCAGGCCGCCTATGCAGTTCAGGAGGATCTCGGCTGGATGACGATGACGGTCACTCGCGGCGGCGACACTAGTGCCGCAGCTTCGGTGGATTATGAAACGGTCGATGGCAGCGGCACGCAGAAAGCCGATTTCGAATACGCTGCCGGAACGCTGAACTTTGCTGCGGGCGAAATCAGTAAGACGATTACGCTGCTCGTCAACGAAGATGCCTACCTCGAAGGGAATGAAACTTTCAGCGTCAAATTAAGTAACCCTGCCGGGGCGGTGCTGGGTCAGCAGAGCGCGGCCAGCGTCAATATCACGGACGACTTGCCTGAGTCTGCGACCAATCCAATTGATGATGCGCAGTCGTTCGTCTATACGCATTATCACGACTTTCTCAATCGCGAACCCGATCCGGCTGGTCTTGCCTTCTGGACCAACCAGATCGCCTCGTGCGGGAGCGATGTGAAGTGCATCGAAGAGAAACGCGTCAACGTTTCAGCTTCGTTCTTCCTCTCGATTGAGTTCCAGGAGACAGGATATCTGCGCTATCTGCTGGAGAAAGAATCCTTCGGGTCGTTGCCTAAGTACGCCGAGTTCATGCGCGACCTGCAGGAAGTTGGCCGCGATGTGGTGGTGAACTCGCCGGGCTGGGAACAGAAACTCCGCAACAATCAACAACTATTTGCCGAAGCGTGGGTGAAGCGTCCGGCCTTCAAAGCAGCATACGACGCCATGTCGAACGCTGATTACGTGAATGCGCTTTATGCCAACGCCGGCGTTTTGCCCACCCAGGCGGAACGCGATTCACTGGTCAATGCGCTGGATACTGCGAGCGAGAGTCGCGCCAGGATTCTTTTGGAGGTGGCCGGAAACGTGGCGTTCAGACAGAAAGAAAACAACTCGGCGTTTGTGCTGATGCAGTACTTCGGCTATCTCCGGCGAGATCCGGCCGCAGCTCCTGATTCAGACTTGACTGGCTATAACTTCTGGCTGACGAAACTGAATCAATTTGGCGGCAACTACATCGATGCCGAGATGATCAAGGCCTTCATCACTTCGTTTGAGTACCGGCAAAGGTTCGCGCAGTAGCTTACGGCCAACCTGTCTTACTCACTTCCGGCGCGGCTCAACACTGAGTCGCGCCGGTTTTTTTTCCGTGTGCACACTTTGTTTGCGGCTTTGCCGCCTGATGTGCGGAAAGGCTCTGCCTTTCCGAATCTGCGTATTCTATTTTGGAGGCTACGCCTCCAAATGAATCCCGAGACATAGCCTGGGAAAAATGAGTCGGGTTGGTCCTCAGACGGCAGAGCCGCTTCAAAGGGTTGGCCTCGCCCAAAGTAGCCCTCCCTCACGGTCGGGCTTCTGACACTCTTCAACGCCACCGCCTGTGTAGGTGGTGCTGCCGCAATCTTTAAGCGTTATCTATTAATGCGTAGCCGGGACCGAGCTCCTACAATCATTTTTGGAGAACGAAAGCGCTCGGGCCTAAAACTAAGCTCGCAAAGAGCTGCCTGATAAACGCCAAAGCGCCCACCTTTTCGAGACCGTTGCGTGACTGGGACACGCAGCGGTCTTCGTCTTGTGGTGGCACAGACTTCAGTCTGTGTTTTCTTCAACCCGACATTCACAGACTGAAGTCTGTGCCACCGCTCAACGCCACTTGTTCAGGTGGTCTCAAATCGCTCGCCGCTCCGTATCTTGTGACCGTCGCGATGATTTCGCCGACGACCAGACGAAATGAAGGAGCAGAAAGAAATGACAAATCAGGAACAAACAATCGAGCCATCAGGTCTTGATCAATCACTCTCAACTGCAGATGACGGTACCTGTGAGCGAGTAATTGCAGGTGAGTCCCAGGCCACTCGTATCTACTCAGTCAAGGTCCGTAACGACTGGCGAACCGTGTTGGCCATGGCAACTCGAAAGACGCTGAACCGGAGAGCCATGGAAAACCTGCGCCCGCATCGCAGTCTCTCGACGCGTTTAGCCACCAGCCTGGGAATGCTTATCTGTGCCTTGTTCCTGTTTGCCGCCGGCACGCGCGCGAACACCTATATAGTGACAATCAATTCTGACAGCGGTCCGGGCACATTGAGGCAGGCCATGATAAACGCCCACACCAATCCCGGGCCGGACGTCATTCATTTCAACATTCCCGGACAGGGAGTTCACACGATCTCGTTGCTTTCGGCCCTGCCGCCGATTCTGCAACCCTTGACGATTGACGGCTACACCCAACCCGGATCGTCAAAAAACACTCTACCCGATGGAAGCAACGCCGTCGTGACGATCGAGATCAACGGCGCGTGGATAGGTCAGGGGAACGGCTTGACGGTTTATGCCCCGGACTGTGTCATTGCGGGTCTGGCCATAAATCACTTTGACGGTCACGGCATTTTGATTCAGAAGACGGCCAACACGAACGGTGAGAGGGCGCTGATCTATGGTTGTTTTATCGGCACCAATGCTACCGGCACCGCTGCCGCAGGCAATCACAGCGGCATTGTTGTCATTACGTCCCCGGACAATATTATCGGCGGCCCGTTCTATGGCTCTCGCAACGTGATCTCGGGCAATGAACAATCTGGCGTTGCGATCAATGACTTCGGTCCCTTCGCCAAGAACAACATCATTGCGGGAAATTTGATCGGCACGGACAAGTCGGGAACGCTGGCGATCCCAAACGAATACGGGATTTCTATCGACCACGTGGCTGGAATAAACCAGATTGGGGGGGTCGGCGGGCGAAACGTAATCTCCGGTAATAAAGTCGCAGGGATCGGGCTCTATGTATCCGACCAGACGCTGATCATTGGAAATTACATCGGTACGAATGCGAGCGGAACCGCGGCGGTCGGTAATGGCTGGGGAATTCAACTTAAGGGGTTATCATCCAGCAACAAGATCGGAGATATTGGCAGCGGCAATTTGATATCGGGAAACACGATCGACGGAATCAATTTCTCAGGCAGTGGTCCGTTTAGTAATAAGATTGCGGCGAACCTCATTGGCACCAAAGCCGATGGGCTCAGCCCGCTGGGTAATGGCTTCTCCGGAATAACGCTGGAAGGTTCGTCGATCAACAACCAAATCGGCGGTTCTGCATCGGGAAGCGGAAACACCATCGCCTTTAATGCAGTCGGTGTCCAATCCCTCTCGACGAACGGCGGCAACCTGATTCAGCAGAATTCGATCTTTTCAAACAAGAAACTGGGCATCGACCTGCAAGGTGTACCCGGCCCCGATGCGAATGACCCAGGCGATGATGACCCTGGCCCAAACGGGCTCCAGAATTACCCGGTTATTGCTTCTGCCTGGAACTCCGCGGGAATGACGACGATTGCCGGTTCGCTGAACAGCGAAGATGGCAAGTCTTATCACCTCGAGTTCTTTGTTAACTCACAGTGCCATTCATCGGGTTACGGAGAAGGCGCGACCTACCTGGGGTCAACAGACGTCCTGACCAGTGGAAACAACGCGATGTTTTCCGTAAATCTCGCCGGCGCCGGCGTCAGCCCAAACCAATTCATCACAGCGACGGCCACGGACCCGAACGGAAATACTTCCGAGTTTTCTCAGTGCAAACAAATAATCCAATTTCTGCCGGGAGTCCTGCAATTCAGTTCGGCCAGCTATGCAACGGGCGAAAACGGCTCGACCACGATTGTAGTTACGCGCACGAATGGAGCCGTCGGCGCGGTGACCGTAAATTACGCAACCTCAAACGGCAGCGCCACCGCCGGCAGTGATTACACGTCTGTTTCGGGCACGCTCCAGTTCCCGGACGGCGTAATCAGTCAAAGTTTCAATGTGCCGATTACGTTGGATTCTACAGACGAACCAGATGAAACCATTAACCTGACGTTGAGTAATCCAACCGGCAGCGCTGCGCTCGGCAATCCGAGCGCTGCGCTACTGACGATTTCCGACGACGACCCTCTGCCCGTAATCTCAATCGACGACCTGTCCGTCTCGGAAGGTGATAGCGGCACCACGGCCGCTAACTTTACGGTGCTGCTCAGCAACCCCAGCTCGCAACAAATCGTGATTGACTTTTCTACGACTGGAGCCGGAACGGCTTCGTCAATTGACGATTATCAAGCGACGAGTGGCAAGGTTACTTTCGCCCCGGGCGAAACCAGCAAGCCTCTGACGGTGCTGATCCATGGTGACACACAGGAAGAACCGAACGAGACTTTCGTGGTCAACATATCAACGCCAGCTCTTAGCGACTCAGCCACGGGCACGATTCTCAATGATGACGTCGCTCCGCCGCCGAGCCCGACGCCAACACCGACGCCATCGGCAACGCCAACACCTGTAGCTACGCCCACGCCGACACCAACGCCGGTCGCCACACCCACTCCGCCACCAGCAGACACTTTGCCGAGTGTCTCAATCTCAGACGTGAGTCTCGGGGAAGGAAACAGCGGTGCGACCAGCTTCGACTTTACCGTCTCGTTATCGGCTGCCGCGGCCGATGTAATCACGGTTGATTATTCAACCCAGGATGTAAACACAACTTCTGGAGTTGACTACCAGCCGCTTAGTGGCACGTTGACGTTTGCTCCGGGCGAGACGAGCAAGGTCCTCAGCGTTCAGATCAACGGTGATACGACCGAGGAACCTAACGAGACCTTCGTCATGAATCTCATCGGCGTAAGCAATGCCACCATTGTCAAAGGTCAGGGCACCGGTACGATCGTCAACGATGACGCTGCCCAACCGCCAGGCCTGCTGGAATTCAGCGTTGCGTCATACAGCGTCAACGAAAACGGCGGACCCGCCGTAGTCACCGTCAAGCGCAGTGGCGGATCGAGCGGGGCAGTGTCAGTTCAATACTCAACTGTCGCGGGAGGTTCGGCAAAGGATGGTTCAGATTACGCGGCGAGTGCCGGGTCGCTCAACTGGGCCGACGGCGATGCGGCAGACAAAACCTTCAGCATTTCAGTGACCGACGACTCGGTGAACGAAGGCAGCGAGACTATCAATCTCGTTTTGAGTAATCCCGCGGGAGGCGCGTCGCTCGGTGGTCAATCAAGCGCAATCCTTACTATTGCCGACAACGACGCGGCGCCGGCGGTCTCGATCTCGGATGTGAGCCGGTCCGAGGGTCAGAGCGCCACTACTAATTTTAGTTTTGATGTCACCTTGTGCGCGGCGAGCGAACAGACGGTCACCGCGGATTATCTGGCCAACGATGGCACGGCAGTGGCCGGCAGCGACTATCAAGCAACTGCCGGCACGTTGACCTTCGCCCCCGGCGAAACGTCGAAGACACTTGTCGTCTCAGTCAACGGCGACACGGATGTCGAGTCTGACGAAGCCTTCCTGGTCGGTTTGTCGAATCCGTCGAATGCGACGATTGGCAAGGCGCAAGCTACTGGCACGATCGTCAATGACGACAGCAACTCTCCGTCGCCCACGATTCAATTCAGCCAGCCATCCTACTCAGTTCAGGAGGATCTCGGCTGGATGACGATGACGGTCACTCGCGGCGGCGACACCAGTGCCGCAGCTTCGGTGGATTATGAAACGGTCGATGGCAGCGGCACGCAGAAAGCCGATTTCGAATACGCGGCTGGAACCCTGAACTTTGCTGCGGGCGAAATCAGTAAGACGATCACGCTGCTCGTCAACGAAGATGCCTACCTCGAAGGCAACGAAACCTTCAGCGTCAAGCTTAGCAATCCTGCCGGGGCGGTGCTGGGTCAGCAGAGCGCGGCGAGCGTCAATATCACGGACGACTTGCCTGAGTCTGCGACCAATCCAATTGATGATGCGCAGTCGTTCGTCTATACGCACTATCATGATTTTCTCAACCGCGAACCTGATCCGGCCGGACTTGCGTTCTGGACCAACCAGATCGCTTCGTGCGGCAGTGATGTTAAGTGCATAGAAGAAAAGCGGGTCAATGTCTCAGCTTCGTTCTTCCTGTCGATTGAGTTTCAGGAGACGGGGTACCTGCGCTACCTCCTGGAGAAGGAATCCTTCGGTTCGTTGCCGAAGTACGCCGAGTTCATGCGCGACGTGCAGGAAGTCAGCCGCGGCGTGGTCGTCAACTCGCCGGGGTGGCAACAAAAGCTGAAAGACAACCAGCTGCAGTTTACTGAAAAATGGATCGCACGGCCGGAGTTCAAGGCTGTTTATGATGGCCTGTCGAACGATGATTACGTCAATACGCTTTACAAGAATGCGGGCATCGTTCCGCCGCAGGCTGCTAAGGACAAGTTGGTGACCGCATTGAACTCGGCGAGCATGAACCGCGCGGCAGTCTTGTTGGAAGTTGCTGCGGACGCCACCTTCCGGCAACAGGAACAGAACGCTGCCTTCGTGATGATGGAATACTTTGGCTATCTGCGGCGGGATCCAAACGCGGCGCCTGATTCAGACCTGAGCGGCTATAACTTCTGGCTCAACAAGCTGAATCAGTTTGGCGGCAACTACATTGACGCCGAGATGATCAAGGCTTTCATCACCTCGTTTGAGTATCGGCAAAGGTTCGCGCAGTAATTCAAAAATCAACTGCCCAACTTCCCCGGCGCGGCTCAGTCATTGGGTCGCGCCGGCTTTTTTCGTGTCGGAAGCCCGACCGTGAGGGAGTGCGTCTTGGGGGTAGCGGCCTATTTGCCCAACCTGTAGGGGCGTCCCTCCGTGGACGCCCGCTGAGCGAAGGAAGGGGCGCCCACGGAGGGACGCCCCTACAGAATTAGGCCACTACCATCTTGAGGCTAACGTTGCCCTCCCTTACGATCGGTTTCTGACACTCTTCAAGGCGACCACCAGTTCAGGTGGTGCGGCCGCAATCTTTAAGCGGTATCTATTGACGCGTAGCCGGGACCGAGCCCCCACAATCATTTTTGGAGAACGAAGGCGCTCGGGCCTAAAACTAAGCTCGCAAGAAGCTGCCTGATAAACGCCAAAGCGCCCACCTATTCAAGACCGTTGCGTGACTGGGACATGCAACGGTCTTCGTCTTTTGTGTGGCACAGACTTCAGTCTGTGTTTCTTCAACCCAACATTCACAGACTGAAGTCTGTGCCGCCAATCAACGCCACTTGTTCAGGTGGTCTCAAATCGCTCGCCGCTCCGTATCTTGTGACCGTCGCGATGATTTCGCTGACGAAAGACAAGATGAAGGAGATTAAAGACATGAACCGCCAACTAATGAGAACCCGCCAAACAGGTTTTGAACAAACCGACGCCATCGTGGAGGCAATCACCGAGGAAATTGTGATCGCGACGGAGGCCCCGCCCGCAAACACCTCAGCCACCGGCACCGGTGGCGATCGCGACGACTGGCAGAAGGACTCTGCCTCCGCGACGAGCAAGACTCTGAAAGGGACACAGATGGAAATAAATTCGCGGGCCAGATACGAAAGGCTTTGTGCGCGCTTTGCCACGACCCTCGCGACGCTGATCTGTGGGCTGGTTCTATTTGCAGTATCCGCGTCCGCGGCAACCTACACGGTAAACGCAAAGGACGACATTGACGATGGCGTTTGCAATGCCGCGCACTGCAGTCTGCGCGAAGCGATCATCGCCGCCAACGCCAACGTGGGTTCGGATTTTATCGTTTTCAATATCGACACTTCCAGTATTTCCTCGGGCCTGGCGACGATTGTTTTGACCGATGCGCTGCCGGCGATCACTGGCGCCTTGACGATTGATGGATACACCCAAAAGCCATGCGCGTTTAATCCGACGCCGTGCTCGAAGCAGAACACGCTCGCCGCGGACAATGATGCCGTCTTGCTGATCGAGCTTAACGGCGCGGCACTTGCGGACGCGTTTAGCGCCGACGGTTTAACCATCGATGCGCCAGGTTGTCTGATCCGCGGTCTGATAATCAATCGCTTTCCATCTGACGGCATCTCCGTCACCAGCTCCGCCACTGGGACCGTCATTGCCGGTAACTGGATTGGCTTGAACGCAACGGCCATTTTCCATCAACCGAATCTGGGCGAGGGGGTACGCATAAACAACGCTTCAAACATCACTATCGGTGGCACCACTCCGGCGGCTCGTAATGTAATCTCCGGCAACGATATTACAGGTTCTGGCGTTTCCATCACCGGCGCGGCGGCCTCAGGAAACAAGATCCAGGGCAACTTCATAGGCACGAGCAAATTCGGCCAAACCGACGCAGGCAACACAGATGGTGTTTTCATCGGTGCGCAGGCGCATGGCACAACCATCGGTGGCACGGTCGCTGGGGCAGGCAACGTCATATCCGGCAACGACCAGTATGGGCTCATTCTCGATAATGCGTACAACAATCAAATTCAAGGCAACTTCATCGGGCTTAATGCTGCAGGCACCTCCAGAAGAGCCAATAAGAGCTCAGGCATTCTTCTCCGGAATCACTCAATCACCAACACGATTGGTGGCACGACCGCCGCCGCGCGCAACGTCATTTCCGGCAACGGAAACGTTGGGATAGAGCTCGACGATTCGAACAACAATGTCATTGAGGGCAATTTCATTGGCACTAAATCGGCCGGCGACGACGATATTGGCAATACCAACCAGGGAATCCTCATAAGCAACTCACAATCGAACAAGATCGGTGATAGCGTGGCCGGCGCGGGCAATGTAATTTCGGGTAACGGCGGGGAAGGAGTTGTACTGCGAGGCAATACGTCAACCACTTTGGTCCTGCACAATCTCATCGGCACTAAAGCAGACGGAATTGGCAACCTGGGGAACGGGAAGGACGGGATCTTCATTCGCGACGCCCATCACAATTTTGTAGGCGGCACCATTCCCAACTCAGGAAACATCATCGCTTATAACGGTACTTCGAATATTTACGTTGGCGTATCTATCTCTGGCCCCACCGCTCTCAGCAACGCCATCCGCGGCAACAGTATTCATGACCACTATGGCAAGGGTATCTCTCTAACAGGCTTGGCCGACCCTCCAAACGACCTGGATGACGTTGATACCGGTCAGAACAATCTACAAAACGCTCCCGTCATTGCGGCTGCAGTCAACAGCAACGGAATTACTACCATAACCGGCACGCTCAACAGCGAAGCCGACAAGGGCTACCGGCTCGAATTCTTCGCCAATGCGCAATGCGGTCAATCCGGTTACGGCGAGGGCCAAATCTATCTCGGCGCCACCGGCGTCACGACCAGCGGTCACAACGCAACTTTCAGTGTGGCCTTTCCCGGGGTCAGTATCGGCCAGGTAGTTACGGCCACCGCGACTGATCCCGATGGCAACACGTCCGAGTTTTCGCCATGCAGACAAGTTACCGCGCCGGTCACGGCGGGAATCATTTCCTTCAGCGGCGCTGGATACGGCATCAGCGAAGGCAGCGGCGTGGCAACCATTAACGTCACTCGCACCGGAGGCAGCAGCGGCGCGGTCTCCGTGCAATACGCGACCACCAGCGGCGGCACGGCGACCGCCAATGATGACTACGCCCCGGTTTCGGGCACCTTAAACTGGGGCGATGGCGATGCGGCCAACAAAACATTTACCATTGCCATCACCGATGACACGGCGTTCGAAACTAATGAAACCGTGAATCTTTCGCTTAGCACTCCAGGCGGCGGCGCCGGCCTCGGAAATCAGAGCAGTGCTCCGCTGACGATTAGCGACAACGACCAGCAACCAGCTCTCTCGATAAGTGACGTGAGCGTGGTCGAAGGCAACGGCGGTGCAACCCTCGCTAACTTCACCGTTACTCTCTCGAACGCGAGCTACCAGAAGGTGGTGGTCACTTATTCGACGAACGGAAGCGGCACCGCGATCCTGGGCAGTGACTATCAACCGGTGACCGATTTCTTATCCTTCGCGCCCGGCGAAACAAGTAAGCCGGTAACGGTGACGGTCAACGGCGACACGACTGATGAGCCGAACGAAACATTCGTGGTGAAGCTCGGCCCTCAGACCAATGCCGCGCTGGCCAAAGCGGAGGGCACGGCCACCATCGTCAACGATGACGGCGCGCCGGCGCCGACACTGCAATTCAGCGCCGGCAACTATTCTGTGCCGGAAGATCTGGGCGCCGTGACTGTGACGGTAACTCGCACCGGCGATGCCAGCGGCGCGGCGTCGGTTGATTATGCAACCGGCGACGGGACGGCCACTCAGAAGGGCGATTATGAGATCGCTGCGGGAACGCTCACCTTTGCTCCCGGCGAAGTCAGCAAGCCGCTGACGATCCTGATTAACGAAGATGCCTACATCGAAGGCAATGAGAGCTTTACGATCTCGCTGAGTAATCCGGCAAGCGCTTCCTTAGGCCAAACGAGCGCGACCACCGTGGAGATCGTCGACGACCTTCCTGAATCGGCAACCAACCCGATCGACGATGCGCAATCGTTTGTTTACATGCAGTATCACGACTTCCTTAATCGTGAGCCTGATCCGGCCGGTCTCGCGTTCTGGACGAACGAAATCACCACGTGTGGTAATGATCCGATTTGCATCGAGGGAAAACGCACCAACGTTTCGGCGGCGTTCTTCCTCTCGATCGAGTTTCAGCAGACTGGCTTTCTGCTGCAGCTGATGCAAAAGGAATCGTTTGGCTCATTGCCGAAGTACGCCGAATTCATGCGCGACCTGCAGGAGATCGGCAATGGGGTGGTGGTCAATGCGCAGGGCTGGCAGCAGAAGCTCGCGGACAATCAGCAGCGGTTTGCCCTCAAGTGGGTGAGCCGGCCGGTATTCAAAGCCACGTACGATGGCCTGTCGAACACGGCCTTTGTGAATACGCTTTACGCAAATGCCGGCATTGTCCCAACGCAGGCTGAACTAGCAGCGCTGGTCGCCAAGCTGGACAATGCCAGCGAAACGCGCGCCGGCGTGCTACTGCAGATAGCCGCGAACCCGGCTTTCAGGCAACAGGAACAGAATCCGGGCTTCGTTATGATGGAGTACTTTGGCTATCTGCGACGCGACCCGAATGCCGCGCCTGATTCAGACCTGAGCGGTTATCTCTTCTGGCTCAATAAGCTAAACAATTTCAAGGGTAACTACCTCGACGCGGAAATGGTGAAGGCATTCATCACCTCGTTCGAGTATCGGCAAAGGTTCGCGCAGTAATTCAAGGTAGCACGGGTGGTCCCCTCGTAGACGCAGGATGCACGTGCTACTTTCCCGGCGCGGCTTCATTAGAGGTCGCGCCGGCTTCTTATTTTCACGTGTGTTTCCGGCCTGAAGTTCAGCCTGGTCTTGCCGCCATGGGACGGTCGCCTGCCGTGCGTTCGAGTAGTCGCCTAATTCTGTAGGGGCGTCACTCCGTGGGCGCCCTTTTCTTTCGACTCCGGGGCGCCCACGGAGGGACGCCCCTACAATCCAGGTCAAATTAGGGCACTTCCTGCGTTCGTACCGGCTTCTCAAAATACTTCGATCGCTGATCGCATTTGGCGTCACATCACCACTTGTGTAGGTGGTGTGACGCGGCTCTCCGCTTCGTATCTTGTGACCGTCGCGATTGTTCGCGGCCTAAACAAAGATGAGTCGGAGTAGGAATGACCATTACTAATCACCCCCTCCACAGATCCGGACGAGCGCTGCTAACGCATCCGGCTCCTGCCTTAGGTGATGACGCCAAGTCGCCGGAGCGGATAAGGGTGATGCAGCGTGGGCGGTGGCAGCCAACGGTTGGCCAAAC
>Ga0207709_10000310_pt1 | contig 52953 bp, 53 predicted proteins | sample KBSM34metaG_FD_184397 | JGI IMG/M metagenome (GOLD analysis project Ga0207709, IMG submission 184397) | Miscanthus rhizosphere microbial communities from Kellogg Biological Station, Michigan, USA - KBS M3-4 metaG (SPAdes) (version 2) | ecosystem: Host-associated > Plants > Roots > Rhizosphere >...
TGCAGCAACGCATGCAGCTGTACGCGCAGGCCAGAAAGCGCAACCCACAGCGTTGGAGCGCAGGGCCGCGCAACTGGCATCTGCCGGATGAGGTGTACCTCAATCCGGAGCGTGCGCAACATGAGATAAGCAGGCGAGTGGCCTGACGACTGACGCGACAACTACCTTGACACACGCCGGATTCGTCAAAGAAAAGGAGGCAAAAGAAAGACGACCCGGATGTCCGCGACCCCTTCGCTGCGCTGCGGGGCAACCTGCGTCGGGCCGCCTGCGGGGTTCGCCGCAGAACTCACTGCGCGCTGCGCGCTCCGTTCAGACAACTGCGGCGAGTCAGTTGACGAAGCAGTCCTGTCCTTCGGCAGGACTGCAACCCCGCAGGCGGCCCGACGCAGGCGCTGACATACGGGGAGTTTGCTCGGGCCTTTGCTTCGCTCGGCCTGGGGTTTTTTTAGCGGGGCATGTTGGTTCTTGTGGCGGGGGCCAGTTGCGCCGCGAACTCGCGCGCGGCCGCGCTGTAGCTGGCGCCTCGGCGCCACAGCAGGCCGGCGGTGCGGATGAGTTGTGGGGCGACCAGGTGGATGGCCACCATGTCCGTGGCCTGCTGGGCAGCGCGTTCGGGGACGATGGTGGCCATGTCGCCCCAGCGGCACAGCGCGATCAGCGATTCCACCGAGCCCATTTCCGCGCGCAGCAAGGGCGTGACGCCTGCGGTGCGCAGTCCGTCCTCGATCAGGCTGCGCGTGTAGAACGTGCGCGGCAGCAGGGCCAGGGGCACGCCGGTCAGCGACTTGACGGACAGCGTGCGGCGCCCGGCCAGCGGGTGCGATGGGTTGACCAGCAGCATCATGCGTTCGTCGAACAGCGGCAGCGCGTCCAGCTCGGCGCGCTGGGGCGGGTGAAAGCTCACGCCCAGGTCCAGGCTACCGTCCAGCAATCCCTGCTCCACGGGCGGGGCCAGCAGCTCGATCACCACCACGTTGACCTTGGGATAGGCGCGCATGAAAGCCGCCACGGCCGGGGCGACCAGGGTGTTGAGGAAGGTGGGAATCACGCCGATGGTCAGCGTGCCGGTCTGCAGCTCGCTGAGGTCGGCCAGCGCCATGCGCCCGGCCTCCACCTCATGCAGCGCACGCTCCGCATAGTTGCGGAACACCACGCCGGCCTGCGACAGCTTCAGCCCCCGGCCAATGCGCTCGAACAGCGCCATGCCCAGCTCCTCTTCCAGCTGGCGCAGTCCATGCGAGAGCGTGGACTGCGTGACATAGAGGTTCCTGGCCGATGTCGTCAGGTGCTCGGTCTTGGCGATATCGACAAAGTAGCGCAGCTGGCGCAGTTCCATGGGTGAAGGCAAGGGGGTGTTCGGCGGGCCAGTTTCTCACAGAGATACGGGCACGCCGCACAGTTCACTCGCCGTCGTCCTGGTCCACGAACTCCACCAGCTCCGGCAGCATCTCAAGCTGCTGGATGGCATCCTTGAGCCGCAGGCCGAAGCGTGATTCCGGCCGCCCGAAGGCGCCCTGCGCCAGCCGCAGCGCCGCCGTTGCCTTGATCCACTCCACCTCGAAGGCATAGCGGTCCGCATGCTGCTGGACACCCATGCGCTTGATGTGCTCCAGCGCCAGCTCCACGGCGCAGTCCACATCGACTTCGCTGTCGTCCCTGTCGGGATCGTCGACCATCAGTTCGATCAACTGCTGCAGCGTGCTGTGCACCAGGCCCAGCGAGGCGTGCATGGCCTGCCGCCAAGTGGGAAGAAAAGGTGGTTGGGGAGAGGTCGCCTGTGCGGCGGTGAGAGGGTGCATGTCTTGGTTCCTGTATGAATCAAGAGAACCACACGCCACCGTACGACGGGCAACGGGTGGACGGGATGTTCGTAACACGTATACAGACGTGCGGCCATCCTTGCGGGTAAGCCCATCCCGTCCAAAACCGTTGGAGACGGACGCGCGATGACGCATCTGCCCCAGGAATCTGGACATGACAAAGCCCCCTTCAAGGTGGGGGCCGCACCTCTGTATTGGTGTTACGACACACCAAGCCTTTCGGCCTGCCGCAAGTTTAACGGCTGCGTATCAAGAAACCGGGCCGAGCGCAGCGAAGGCCCGAGCAAGCTCCCCGTATGTCAGCGCCTGCGTCGTGGCGGTTGTGGGGTTGCAAGCCTGCCGAAGGACAGGCTTGCTTCGTGATCTGACTCGCCGTGATGTTTGAACGTAGCGCGCAGCGCGAAGTGAGTTTCACGGCGAACCCCGCAACCGCCACGACGCAGGTTGCCCCGCAGCGAAGCGAAGGGGTCGCGGACATCCGGGTCGCCTTTGCTTTGCCTACTTTCCTTTGGCGAAACAAAGGAAAGTAGGTCGGCCGCCGGGCCGAAACCCGGCCTCGAAAAGAACCCCCCCGGCAGGGACAAAAAACAGCACCTGACCAAGACCAGACCAGAACAGACCAGCTGTCACACCCCTGTAAACCCCCACCAACAAACTCCCCCCCTTCACCACCCCCACAAAAACCACATGCCGCTGAGCAACCTCCCCACATTGCAATCCCTGCTCCTGTCCCGCCGCCTGGCGCTGAGCGTCCTGGCCAGCGCCGCGCTGGTGGCCGCCTGCGGTGGCAGCGACAGCAACGACAGCACGACGCCCCCGTTGGCCAGCCAGCCCGCGACGGCCACGCTGGCCGTGCTGGAGACCACGGATCTGCACTTCAATGTGCGCAGCTATGACTATTTCAAGCTGGCCGAGGATGCCTCCTACGGCTTCGAGCGCACGGCCACGCTGGTGCGTGCGGCGCGCAAGGAGTTTGCCAATACGCTGCTGGTGGACAACGGCGACACCATCCAGGGCACGGCCCTGGCCGATTACGAGGCCGAGGTGGCCAAGATCCCCTGCACGCAGCAGCTGTCCATGTACAAGGCCATGGGCGCGCTGGGCTTTGATGCGGGCACGCTGGGCAACCATGAGTTCAACTACGGCCTGCCCTTCCTGAACCAGGTGCTGGGCGGCGGCCTGGACGTGGACGGCGTGGACAAGGCGCTCAAGTGCGCGGGCAATGGCTTTCCGATGGCGCTGTCCAACGTCTACAGCAGCAAGACCAAGCAGCCGCTGGTGCAGCCCTACGTGATTCTGGAGCGCAAGATCGCGGCCAAGGACAAGGATGGCAAGGCGGTGGAGCTGCCCATCAAGATCGGCGTGATCGGCTTCACCACGCCGGGCATCATGAACTGGGACAAGCGCTATCTGGAGGGCAAGCTCTACACCGAAGGCGCCGTGGAGTCCGCCCAGAAGTACCTGCCCGAGATGCGCGCCAAGGGCGCCGATGTGGTGGTGGCCATGCTGCACGGCGGCCTGGACGGCGCGGCCTACTCGCCGACGATGGAGAACCCCGGCCTGCACCTGAGCAAGGTGGCCGGCATCGACGCCATGGTCATGGGCCACCAGCACAGCGTGTTCCCCGATACGGCGGCCACGCCGGCGTTCACGCAGGCGGGCGTGGACAACAAGGCGGGCACCATCAACGGCGTGCAGTCGGTGATGGCCAGTTCCTGGGGCAAGGCGCTGGGCGTGATCCAGCTGGCGCTCAAGTGGGACGGCAAGCAGTGGAGCGTGGACAAGAGCGCGGGCAAGAGCGAGCTGCGCAATATCCAGACCGGCAAGGACGCTGCAGGCAAGGCCACCTACGTGGCCGTGGACCCGACGGTGGCGCCGCTGATCGAGAGCCAGCACCAGGCCGCCATCCAGTACGTGAAGACGCCCATCGGCAGCACGGACTTCCGCATGAGCACGCTGTTCGCCGATGTGGGCGACCCGGGCGCCATCCAGATCGTCAACCAGGCGCAGCGCGACTATGTGGCCGACTATGTGAAGGCCAGCCTGCCGCAGTACGCGCAGCTGCCCGTGCTGTCGGTGAGCGCGCCGTTCAAGTCGGGCTTCCAGGGCGGCGCCGACTACACCGACGTGGCCGTGGGCCCGCTGGCCATCTACAACGCGGCCGACCTGTACCTGTACCCCAACACCGTGTATGCGGTGAAGGTGAATGGCGCCGACATCAAGGACTGGCTGGAGGCCGCTGCCAAGCGCTTCAACCAGATCGACCCGGCCAAGACGGGTGAGCAGCAGCTGATCAGCACCTTCCCGGGCTACAACTTCGACATGTTCACCACGGCCGATGTGCAGTACGAGATCGACGTGACCCAGCCCGTGGGCAGCCGCATCAAGAACCTGCAGTACCTGGGCAAGGCCATCGACCCGGCGCAGGAGTTCGTGATCGCCACGAACAACTACCGCGCCACCAGCGGCAAGAGCTTCATCGCCAAGCTCGACGGCTCCAGCGCCATCTGGGCCTCGCCGGACGCCAACCGCGACGTGGTGATCGGCTACGTGCGCAAAAAGGGCAGCATCACGCGTGCTGCCAATGGCGCGGCCAAGAGCTGGCGCTTCACCAAGGTGGCCACCTCGGCCAACGTGGTGTTCAGCTCCGGCGCCAACGCGCTGCCGGTGGCGCAGGCTGCGGGCCTGGCCAACATCTCGCTGGTGGCCGCCGATGACGGCTCGGGCAAGGGCACGTCCAAGTACCGCCTGGATCTGTCGAAGTAAGCCGGACCGACCATCAAAAAGCCCCGTGCCAGGCGTACGGGGCTTTTTGCATTGGTGGCGGCTTTCTGCGTGTTGAACGTGTTGAGCGTGTTCGGCTTGTTCAGCGTGCTCACCGCGCAGGAGGCATCTCGAACACCAGGCAGGTGGTCGTGGCGTGGGCGTAGAGCGTGCCATCGGGGCCGACCAGGCGCGCCTCGGCCGTGGCCAGTTGGCGGCCGCAGTGCAGCACGCGGCCTTCGGCGCGCACGCGCGGCACGCGCGGGGTCAGGGCCTTGACCAGGTTCACGCCCAGCTCGGCCGTGGTGTAGCCCCGGCCCGGCGGCATGCAGGTGTGGACGGCGCAGCCCAGCGCCGAGTCCAGCAAGGTGGCGAACCAGCCGCCGTGCACCGTGCCCATGGGGTTGAGGTGGTTGGCGCCGGGGCGGCCCTGGAAGACGGCGCTGCCTTCGCCCACGGAAATCAGCATGAAGTCCAGCGTGCGTGCAATGGGCGGGTAGGGCAGTTCGCCGCGCAGCATGGCCTGCATCAGCTCCAGCCCGCTGCGGCCTGCGACCTGGTCGGGGCGCGATACGCCTGCGCCGGGGCCGGCGTCCAGCCGGAGGGTGACCGCCTGTTCCTCGTCCAGCCAGGCTTGCAGGGCAGGGGAGATGGCACCGGTGGTGGCGCTGGCGGTGAGGCTGTGGGCGGCCTGCTCCGGGGAGTGGGTGCGGGTGTCCATGGAATGTCTCTCTTTCATTGGGAAAAATGCGGGCGCCAGGCTGTCTGGGATGGCGGTGTGGATATTATTGTATCTACAACAGTTGTATATGCAATAATCTGCGTCATGCCAGTGAATCCAGACATCCTCGCCGTGCCCCAGGGCTGCACCAACCACCGCGTGCGCCAGCTCATGCGCAGCGTGGGCCAGGTGTATGACGCCCATCTGAACGAGACGGGGCTGCGCATCACGCAGTATTCGCTGCTCAGCCACGTGCTGGCCGCCGGTCCGGTGCGGCCCTCGGACCTGGCGCGGCGCATGCGCATGGACGCCTCGACGCTGACGCGCAACCTCAAGCCGCTGATCGACGCCGGCTGGGTGCGCATGGGCCAGGGCGAGGACCAGCGCAGCCGCCTGGTGCACATCACCGACGCGGGCCAGGCCAAGCGCGAAGAGGCCAAGCAAAGCTGGAAGACCGCACAGAACGAGCTCAACGCCCGCGTGGGCCTGGAGCGCGTGGCGGCCCTGCATGCGCTGATCGACGAATGCCTGGTGCTGCTCGATGGCGATGGCAACGCTGCAGACGGCCCGCAGGCGTAGGCCCTACCGAATTCCCAACCCCCGAAGAGACTTCCATGCTCTCCAACTCCACGGCGCGCTGGCTGCAGCGGCGCGGCATCCACTACGGCTGGCTGGTCGCGGCCATCACTTTCCTCACCATGCTGACCATGTCGGCCGCGCTGGGCCTGCCGGGCGCCATGCTGCAGCCGCTGTCGCGCGAGTTCGGCTGGAGTACGGAGCAGATTTCGAGCAGCCTGGCGCTGCGCTTTGCGCTGTTCGGCCTGCTGGGGCCGTTTGCGGCCGTGATGATGGAGCGCTTCGGCCTGCGTGCCGTGATGTGCATGGGCCTGGCCCTGGTGGGCGGCGCCATGGCGATGGTGACGCAGGCCACGCAGCTGTGGCATCTGTTTTTGCTGTGGAGCCTGCTGCTGGGCATGGGCACCGGCCTGACGGCGCTGGTGCTGGGCGCCGTGGTGGCCAACCGCTGGTTTGCGGCGCGGCGGGGCCTGGTCATCGGCGTGCTCACGGCCAGTGCGGCCACGGGGCAGCTGGCTTTCCTGCCGCTGGCCGCCTGGATGATCGAGCACTGGGGCTGGCGCTCGGCCACGGTGCCGGTGTTCGCGGCCAGCGCCTTGATTGCCGTGCTGGCCCTGCTGTTCGTGCGGGACCGGCCTTCGGACCTGGGCCTGGCGCCCTTTGGCGGCGATGCCTCGGCCCCGCCGCCGCCGGCCATGGCCATGAACTTCGGCACGCCCTTCAAGGTGCTGGCCGAGGCCGCGCGCAACCGCACCTTCTGGCTGCTGGCGGGCACCTTCTTCATCTGCGGCCTGTCCACCAACGGCCTGGTGCAGACGCACTTCATCTCGCTGTGCGGCGACAATGGCATGGGCGCGGTGCCCGCCGCGTCGGTGCTGGCCATGATGGGGGCCTTCGACTTCGTGGGCACCGTGCTGTCGGGCTGGCTGTCGGACCGCTACGACAACCGCAAGCTGCTGTTCTGGTACTACGGGCTGCGCGGCCTGTCGCTGTTCTGGCTGCCGCATTCGGAGTTCACCTTCTACGGCCTGGGCCTGTTCGCCATGTTCTACGGGCTGGACTGGATCGCCACGGTGCCGCCCACGGTCAAGCTCACGGCCCAGCATTTCGGGCCGCAGAAGGTGGGGCTGGTGTTCGGCTGGATCTTCGCGGCCCACCAGCTGGGCGCGGCCACCGCTGCCTGGGGCGCGGGCCTGACGCGCACCCTGCTGCTGACCTATACGCCCGCGCTGTATGCGGCCGGCCTGGCCTGCCTGGTGGCTGCGGTGATGGCGCTGGTGATAGGGCGGGCGCGCAAGGCGGCGGCGGCGGTGGCCGCGGCCTGAACCCCATCACCGTTCACGCCATCCACGCCTTCAGTACAGCTGGCGCTTGCCCGGCTGCAGCAGGACGACCAGGGCGCCCGCGCCACCTTCGGCCGGGCGGGCCTGCACAAAGGCCAGCACTTCCTTTTTCTGCACCAGCCAGCGCAGCACGCGGCCCTTGAGCACGGGGGTCTTGCCCGGCGAGCCCAGGCCCTTGCCGTGCACCACGCGCACGCAGCGTATGCCGGTGCGGTGGGACAGGCGGATGAACTGGCCCAGCGCCTCGCGCGCCTCGTCCACGCGCAGGCCGTGCAGGTCCAGCTGGCGCTGGATGCTCCACTGCCCGGCGCGCAGCTTGTGCGTCACGTCCAGGCCGATGCCGGGGCGCCGGAAGCTGAGCTGGTCGTCGGTGTCCAGCAGGGTGCTGACGTCGAACTCGTCGCTCATGGCCTCCTGCAGCACGCGCTGCTCGTCCAGCTCCAACTGCAGGGGCAGCGGCTCGGGGGGCTCGGGGGCATGGAGGTGGCGGGCGTGCGCGGACTTGAGCGCATGCACCGGGCCCACGGTGTTTTCGAACAGCTTTTGCTCGGCCAGGAGGCGGCGCGCCGCCTCGGCGCGCTGCTGCTGGAGCAGGGCCTCTTGGGCGGCGGCTTCGGCCAGTGCGCGGCGCACTGGCGCGAGGTCCTGCAGGCTGGTGGCTTTCAAAGTCATGGTGACGCCGGTTGTACCGCAATTTCGGCACCCCGGCGGCCATGGCGCCCTCTCAAGGCCTGGTGGCCCTAGAAGCGATAGCGGGCGCTGACCTGGACGTTGCGCGGCGCGCCGTACATGCCCGAGTACCACCAGCCGGACATGGCCGCGATGTACTTGCGGTCGAACAGGTTGTTGACGTTCAGCGTCAGCGACAGCTGGTCGCTCACGTCATAGCGCGCCATGAGCCCGGCCACGGCGTAGGAGGCCTGGCGTGCGCTGACCTGCTTGCCGACCTGCCAGGCTTCGCCGCTGTACTCGATGCCGCTGCTCCAGTTGACGCCACCGCCCACGGTGAGGCGGCGCCATTCGCCGGGCATGCGGTAGGTGGTCCACAGGCGGGCCATCTGGCGCGGGAAGGTGGTGTTGATGCGCTGGCCCGTGGCGTCTTCGGAGGCGCTGAAGTTGTAGGAGGCGGCAATCGACCATTGGCGGTTGATGGCGCCGTTGACTTCCAGGTCCAGGCCCCGCGTCTTGGCGCCCTTGATGGCGCGCGAGGCGGTGGTGGTGGTGCCCGGGATGAACTGGCCGGGATCGGACTCGGCCAGGTTGTCCTGGCGGATGAGGTAGACGGCGGCGCTGGTGGCCAGGCGCCCGTCCAGGAATTCGCTCTTGATGCCGGCCTCGTAGGTGTTGCCTTCCTGCGGGTCCAGGAAGGAGCCGTTGCGGTCGCGCGAGGTCTGCGGGCTGTAGATGGTGGCAAAGCTGGCGTACAGCGTGTGCTGCGGGTTCAGCGTGTAGACCAGGCCTGCGTAGGGCGTGAACACGCGGCGTTCGGACGAGGGCGCGGTCTCGTGGTATCCGGCCGTGGTGTCGGTGCGGTAGTCGCTGTCGTAGTTGAACAGCTTGCCGCCCACGATGAGCTTGAGGTCGTCGGCCAGCGCGAAGCGGCCGGCGCCGTACAGGCTCGTCTGGCGGCGCGTGCTGTCGAAGACCACGAAGCGGTCGCCGAACACCGGGCTGCCGCTGCTGTCCCACTGGTAGATGTTGACGGGCTTGTTGCGCAGGCCCGTGACGTCGAAGCTGCCGTCGGTCAGGCTCTGGAAGTCGGTGTAGTCGAAGCCCAGCACCGCCTCGTGCTCGCGCCCGCCCAGGTTGAAGGGGCCGCGCAGGTTGATGTCCACGGATTTGTTGCGCAGCCGGTAGTCACGCCGCTCGGCGTTGAGCGACAGGCCATCGCCGGTCTCCCGGTCGAACAGGCTGTTGTTGACGGCCAGGTAGACCGCGTCTTCGCGCTGGTTGGAGCGCAGGTAGTTGGCCGAGAGCTTGAGCTGCCACCGGTTGGCCAGCGCCTGCTCCAGCGTGACGAAGGCGCTGGTGGAGTCGGTGTTGAAGCGGTTGTCGCGGCTGGCCGGGTTGAAGGAGACGGGGAAGTCGGTCTGCCGCCCGTCGCTGCTGAACAGCGGAAAGCCCAGGTAGGCCATGGAGCCGCGCGAGCGGCCGCGCTGGTGGTCCAGCCCGGCGGTGAGCTTGAGCGTGGAGGTGAGGTCGGCCTCGATCACGCCATAGAGCACGTCTTTTTTCTTGCTGTAGAAGTCGATGTGGCTGTCGCCCTCCTGGTGCACGGCGACCAGGCGGCCGCGCACGCTGCCCGAGGCGTTGAGCGGCGAGGACAGGTCCAGCACGCCGCGCCGGTTGCCCCAGGAGCCCACGCTGGCCTCGGCCGAGCCCTGGAACTGCGCCGTGGGCTTTTTGCGCACCATGTTGACGATGCCGGACGGATCGCCCGCGCCCGTGGTCAGGCCCGAGGCGCCGCGCAGCACCTCGATGCGGTCGTACAGCGCCATGTCGGCAATGCTTTGCGTGGGCAGCGCGTCCAGGCCCAGGAATTCGGTGTGCGTGCTGACGCCGTCGAGCTGGTAGTTGGTGATGGGGTAGCCGCGCGCATTGGCGTTGCTGCGCTCGGTGCCCAGCGCCGAGGTGGAGATGCCCGGCACGCGCGCCAGCACGTCGCTGATGCTGGTGAGGTTTTCGTCCTCCATGCGCTGCTGGGTCATCACGCTGACCGACTGCGGCGTGTCGCGCACGCTCAGCGCCAGGCCCGTGGCCACGCCGCTGGGGCCGCGCGCGGTGTAGCTGCCCGTGCCTTCGGTCGTGCCCGCCCGGTCGGCCTGGGCGACCACCTTGACCTCGGCCAGCGCATGGTCCTGGGCGCGGCCCGGCGTTGCCGTGGCCGGTGACGCTGCGGGCGCGGCGACGGAGGCCAGCACCGTGAGCGTGCCCTGGGGCGTGCGTGCCAGCCGCAGCCCGCTGTCGCCCAGCGCCAGCTGGGCGGCCTGCTCCACGCTGTAGCTGCCCCGGATGGCGGGCGCGCGCCTGCCGGCCAGCAGGGCCGGATCGGCGCTGATGCTGCGCTGGGCCTGGCGGGCGATGCGCGCCAGCGAGTCGTCCAGCGCGCCGGCGGGCAGGTTCCATTCCAGCGTGGCGGCTGCCTGCGATGTGCTGGCCGCCGCCGGCTGTGCCCAGGCCTGCGGCGGTGCGGACAGCGACCAGGCCAGCGCGGCGGCCACGGGCAGCAGCAGCGAGGGCGGGCTCGGCCTGCGGTGTGCGGGCGTGCTGCCAGGCTGCGGGATACGGAGAGGGCGGCGTGCGGAGGCCATGGAGTCGGAGGTCCTTGTCGTTGCGGTGGAAATGAAGGGCTTTCATTCCGTATGTGCGACAAGGGCGGCAAAACCCCTCACGCGGCGCAAAAAAGATTCAAACGGGCCGGTCTCGCACGTCGATCACCGTGAGCCAGTCCCCCCAGCGGCGCACGCTGACGGGATGGGTGTCCACCAGGTCCTGCAGCACCTGGTCGGGCCGGGCCAGCTGGAACACGCCGAAGATGCGCAGGCGCGCGGCCTCGGGACTGATGCGGATGATGCCGGCCTGGTAGGGCCGCAGCGCGTCGATCACCTCGCCCAGCGGCTGGTCGCGCACGTCGATGACGCCGTCGGCCCAGGCGGCCGGCGCCAGGTGGGCGGTGTCCTGCGTGCGGATGCCGTCGGCGTCGATCCAGGCGCTGCGGCCCTCCTGCAGCCGGTGCTGCCGGCCGTTCAGGCTGGTGAGCAGCACGCTGTGCTCCAGCACATGCACCAGGGTGCTGCCTTCGGCCTGGCGCACCATGAAGCGCGTGCCCAGCGCCTGGGCCGTGCCCTGGGCGCTTTGCACGACAAACGGGCGCAGGGGCTGGCCCGGCGCGCTGGCAGCCACCTGCGCCAGCAGCGCGCCTTCGCGCAGGCGCACCAGGCGGCGGGTGTCGCTGTAGGCAATGTCGGCGGCCGAGCGGGCGTCCAGTTCGATCTCGCTGCCGTCCGGCAGCCGGTGGTGGCTGCGCTGGCCGGTGCCCGTGCGCAGGTCGGCGGCCAGCGTGGTCAGCGGTGTTTGCCGGTGCACCAGCCAGGCCGTGGCGGTGCTGGCCAGCAGGGCGGCCAGCCCACCGCGCAACAGGCCGCGCCTGCGCGCGGCCTTCGGGATGGGTGCCACCAGCGCCTGCAGGCCCAGTGCCGCCGTGCCCCCGCCCTGCCGGCGCAACTGCACAAGGGCGGGCTCCACCCCGGCGGACAGGCGTTGCTGCACCATGGCCCAGGCCTGGGCATGGCCGGGTGACTGGCGCAGCCAGTGGGCGAAGGCGCGGCGGTCGTCATCGCTGGCGTGGCCCGAGTCCAGGCGCACCAGCCAGTCGATGGCCTGATCGGTGGCGGCATCCATGCAGGCGATCAGCCGTGGGATGCCAGCGGCGAGAGGTACAGGTGCACCAGGGCCTGCTTCATGTAGCGCTCCACCGTGGCAATGGACACGCCCATGGCTTCGGCGATCTCGGCATGCCTGAGGCCGTCGAGCCGGCGCAACAAGAAGGCCTGCCGCACCTTCGGGGGCAGGCCGTCCAGCCATTGGTCCAGGGCCTCGATGGCTTCGCGCACCAGGGCGTAGTCCTCGGGTGAAGGCGCCACTTCCTCGGGCAGCGTGGCCAGCGCATCGAGCCAGGCCTGCTCCAGTTCGCGCCTGCGCCAGAAGTTGTAGAGCACCCGCTGCGCCAGCGTGGTCAGGTAGGCGCGCGGCTCCTGGATGGCATGGGCCTGCCGGGACGCCACCACGCGCTCGAAGGTGTCGTGCGCCAGGTCCTCGGCCTGGTGGGAATTGCCCAGCTTGCGCCGCAGCCAGCCGTGCAGCCAGTCATGGTGGGCGACGTAGAGCGTGTGCACCGGGTCGGCGGTGGACGGGGAGGGCATGGTGCAGCGGTTTTGTAAATGAGAATTTTTCTCATTTTACAGAGTCTGCCTACATCAGCCCCTCGCTGGCCATGGACAGCGAGGCACCGGGCGCCACGATCACATGGTCCAGCACCTGGATGTCCACCAGGCCCAGGGCGGCCTGCAGGCTCTGCGTGACGGCCTTGTCGGCGGCGCTGGCCTGGACCTGTCCGCTGGGATGGTTGTGGGCCAGGATGACGGCGCCCGCATGGTGGTGCAGGGCGCGCAGCACCACCTCCCGCGGGTAGACGCTGGTGCGCGTGAGCGTGCCCCGGAACATTTCTTCCAGCGCGATCAGCCGGTGCTGGCCGTCCAGGAAGAGTACGGCGAAGACCTCATGCTGGCGCGCCGCCAGGTGCAGCTGCAGGTAGCGGGCCACGGCCTCGGGCGAGGCCAGGGCCGGGCGCTCGCGCAGTTGCTCGGCCATGGCGCGGCGCGCCAGTTCGAGCACGGCCAGGAGTTGTGCGCACTTGGAAGGCCCCAGCCCCTTGATGGCCTTCAGGTCCGCGTGCCCGGCCTGCAGCAGCCCGGACAGGCCGGCCCGGCCGGGCAGCTGCAGCAGTTCCTGGGCCAGCTGCAGCACGCCCTTGCCGGCCATGCCGGTGCGCAGCACGATGGCCAGCAGTTCGATATCGGAAAGCGCCGAGGGGCCGCGCGCCGCGAGCTTTTCGCGCGGCTGGGCCTGGGCGGGCAGGTCTTTGAGAGCCATGGTTCAGCCAGGTGGGGGGCGCCGCAGGGACACCGTTGCACGGGGCGTGGGGGCATGGATGTTTTTCTACAATACGTGCCAGTTTATCGGGACTTCCATGACCTCTAGCGCTTCTTCCTCGGCCCTCCCCACGGTCCAGACCGGCTCGTTCCTCACGCTGCACTACCGCCTGTCCGGGCCTGCAGGCGATGTGATCAACACCTTCAACGACAAGCCCGCCACGCTGTCCCTGGGCGCGGGCGAGCTGTCGCCCGCCGTCGAGCAGCGCCTGCTGGGCCTGGCCGAAGGCACGCGCACCACGTTCGAGATGCCGGCCGGCGAAGCCTTTGGCGAGCGCAACGGCGACATGATGCAGTGGGTGGCGCGCAAGCTGATGAACGAGCTGGGCGACCCGCACGAGCAGTACGCGCCCGGCGACGTGGTGCAGTTCCCCACGCCCGACGGCCTGGGCAGCTACGCGGGCGCCGTGGTGCAGGTGCGCGAGGACGGCGCCGTGCTGTTCGACTTCAACCACCCGCTGGCGGGCCAGCCGGTGACGTTCGAAGTGCAGATCATCGGGGTGCTCTGAGGTGCTGGATTCGACCTCGCCCCAGGAAATCCTGCTGGCCGAGCCCCGGGGCTTCTGTGCCGGCGTGGACCGCGCCATCGAGATCGTGGAGCGTGCGCTGGCCAAGTTCGGCGCGCCCATCTACGTGCGCCACGAGATCGTGCACAACACCTTCGTGGTCAACGATCTCAAGGCCAAGGGAGCGATCTTCATCGAGGAGCTGGACGACGTGCCGCCCGGCTCCACCCTGGTGTTCAGCGCCCATGGCGTGAGCCGGGCGGTGCAGGAAGAGGCGCGGCGGCGCGGTTTCTCCATCTTCGACGCCACCTGCCCGCTGGTGACCAAGGTGCATGTGGAAGTGGCCAAGCTCGCCAAGGAAGGCTACGAGTTCCTGATGATCGGCCACAAGGGGCATCCCGAGGTCGAGGGCACCATGGGCCAGCTGTCCGAGGGCATCCACCTGGTCGAGGACGAGGCCGATGTGGCCCGTGTCACCCCCCGCCAGACCGAGAAGCTGGCCGTGGTCACGCAGACCACGCTGTCGGTGGACGATGCCGCAGGCATCACGGCGGCCATCCGCGCCCGCTTTCCGCAGGTGCGCGAGCCCAAGCAGCAGGACATCTGCTATGCCACGCAAAACCGCCAGGACGCCGTCAAGGTGCTGGCGCCGCAGGTGGATGTGCTCATCGTCGTGGGCAGCCCCACCAGCTCCAACAGCAACCGCCTGCGCGAGCTGGCCGCACGCCTGGGAACGCCCGCCTACATGGTGGACAACGCGGGCGAGCTGTGCGAGGAATGGTTTGCCAATGCTGGGCGCGTGGGCCTGACGGCCGGGGCCTCCGCCCCCGAGGTGCTGGTGGACGAGGTCATCCAGCGCCTGCGCCAGCTGGGCGCGCTGTCGGTGCGCAAGATGGATGGCATCGAGGAGACGGTCAAGTTCCCGCTGCCCAAGGGCCTGAAGATCGACGCGGCCACGGGCTTGGAGATCTCCGTGGGCAAGCAGCCCGAGACGGGCGGCTGAACCGCAGGCGCAGCGGGCATTGGCCAAAAAGCAAACGGGCGCTTGGCGCCCGTTTTGCATGGTGAGGCCGAAAGCCTCAGCTCCACAGATCCAGCGGAGGATCGGAGGCCACGGCGCGCAGGATGTCGGTGCGGCTGATGAAGCCGGCCAGCAGGCCCTGCTCATCGGTCACGGGCAGGCCCGGCAGGCCGGTCTCCAGCAGCACGCCGGCCACGCGGCGCAGGTCGGTGGTGGTGGCCACCGTGGGAATGGGGGAGATCATGACCTCGTTCACGGGCCGGCGCGCCAGGGCAATGGCGTCCTTGATCGCACCGGGCTCGGGCAGCAGGTCCAGCGGCGCCATGTCGGCACGCAGCAGCAGCCCGACCACGCGGCCACCGGCATCCAGCACGGGCGCCTGGGCCACGCCGTGCTCGGCCAGCACGCGCCAGGCGTCGTTGACACCGGCCTCGGGCGATACCGTCACGGCCTCGTGGCTCATCACATCGGCCACGGTCTGCAGGGGCTGGCGTGGCTGGCTGGGGCCTTTTTCCGTGGAAAGGTAGGCATCGACCGCGCCGCGCAGCCGCGGCGCGGGCTCCGGCGCGCCGGCAGGCTGGCCCGCGAGGTCGGCCAGGATGGCGGGGAACGAGGCGGCGGCGTCGCCCGCCATCACATCGGCCGAGCGCGTGCGCAGGGCCTGCGGGCGTTGTACGCGGCGCACGGGCGCCACCTGGCCCAGCCGCTCGGCGGGACCGCGAAACATCTGTCCGTTGGGACCGAAGACAAAAAACATGGGTGCTCCCGGGTGCGCAAACCGCTGTGGGCGGCATATCGGAAGTATCGGCGCTGGCGCGGGATTTCTGTAGCGGCAAGACCCCCAACGCCCAGGGGCGGGCGCTGCCATGGCGATACCGCCTAAAATTGCCGGCTATGCTCGATATCCTTCTTCTTCGCAAAGACCTTGACTCGGCCGTCGCACGGCTGGAGACCCGCAAAAAGCCCCAGGCCTTCCTGAATGTGGAGGCCTTCCAGTCCCTGGAAGCAGAGCGCAAGTCCCTGCAGACACGGACCGAGGAGCTGCAGTCCAAGCGCAACCAGCTGTCCAAGCAGATCGGCATGCTGATGGGCAAGGGCGAGAAGGACGCTGCCGAGGCCGCCAAGGCCGAAGTCGGCAGCCTCAAGACCGAGCTGGACCAGTCGGCCACGCGCCTGGAGCAGATCCAGGCCGAGCTGCAGACCATGCTGCTGGCCGTGCCCAACCTGCCGCACGACAGCGTGCCCGTCGGTGCGGACGAAAGCGGCAATGTGGAGGCGCGCCGCTGGGGCACGCCCAAGACCTTTGATTTCGAGGTCAAGGACCATGTGGACGTGGGCCAGCCGCTGGGCCTGGATTTCGACATGGGCGTCAAGCTGTCGGGCTCGCGCTTCACCGTGATGAAGGGCCCCATCGCCCGCCTGCACCGCGCCCTGGCGCAGTTCATGATCGACCTGCAGACCGACTCGCATGGCTACACCGAGTGCTACGTGCCCTACGCCGTCAATGCCGACTCGCTCAAGGGAACGGGCCAGTTGCCCAAGTTCGAGGGCGACCTGTTCGCCGCCAAGAAGGGCGGCCAGGATGGCGAACCCGTGCCCGACAACGCGGCGCTCTACCTGATTCCCACGGCCGAAGTGCCGCTGACCAACTTCGTGCGCGACGTGGTCGTGGCCGAGGACCAGCTGCCCATCAAGCTCACGGCCCACAGCCCCTGCTTCCGTTCCGAGGCCGGCAGCTATGGCCGCGACACGCGCGGCATGATCCGCCAGCACCAGTTCGACAAGGTCGAGATGGTGCAGATCGTGCACCCGGAAAAGAGCTACGAGGCGCTGGAAGAAATGACCGGCCACGCCGAGGCCGTGCTGCAGAAGCTGGGCCTGCCTTACCGCGTGATGAGCCTGTGCACGGGCGACATGGGCTTTGGCGCGGCCAAGACCTATGACCTGGAAGTCTGGCTGCCTGCGCAGAACACCTACCGCGAGATCAGCTCGGTCTCCAACTGCGAGGCCTTCCAGGCGCGCCGCCTGCAGGCACGCTTCAAGAATGCCCAGGGCAAGAACGAGCTGGTGCACACGCTCAACGGTTCCGGCCTGGCCGTGGGCCGCACGCTGGTGGCTGTGCTGGAGAACTACCAGAACGCCGACGGCTCGGTGACCATCCCCGAGGCGCTGCGCCCGTACATGGGCGGACAGACTTTGCTGAAGGCCTGAATTTTTAGGCTATAATTTCAGCTTCGACGCTGCGGAGAGGTGGCAGAGTGGTCGATTGTACCTGACTCGAAATCAGGCGTACGTGCGAACGTACCGAGGGTTCGAATCCCTCCCTCTCCGCCAATGTGTCAGCAAACAAGCGCCTTCCGAGGCGCTTTTTTGTTGTACCCATCAATCTACCCATCACTGCGCAAGGTGCTTGGGCGGGGGTACGGTCAGGCGCACACGAAGGAGCGCGCAGGAAGCATCTCCAGGGCGTAGCGTCATGTTGCTGGATGAGCTTGGCTTCACAATGGGGTGTCTATCAACCACCTGTGAGGCTCCATGCATCCGAAGCACCCCGCCATCGAATTTCTGGCAACCCTTCCACAGTTCCAACTGAAGTTCGGCACAAGCGACTGGTATCTATTCGACATGCGCAACGGCACTGTCGTGTCGGCGGTCGATTCGGATGAGCCGAAATATAGGGATGCGATCGAACTTCGATTTCCTGGCAGCGACCCCTTTGTGGCAGAGCTCGGCCCGTATCTTCAACTGCAGGTGATGGAGGCAGCGGTGCTGATGAACTTGTCTGAGGATGAGCGGGATGACTCCCAGGCCTTGGCAGACGCCGCTTGGCTGCGAGCTAAAGATCGCGACCTCTCCTAGGATTTGGTCTTCGCTAGGCGCGATGGCTGGATGTTAAAGCTTTAACAAAAAATCAAAGAATCAAACAATCAAGACGCCCCGCAAACCCGCATGGATGCTGGGTTTCGGGGCGTTTCCGTTTGATTAACAAAATTCAAACGGAGGAAATTTTTTGCGCGTGAGGAACAGGGCGGTCTAGAGGCCGAAGGGTTGAGAACTTCCTACGCCCCCCTACCCCATGATCGCGTCAGACAGACAAGACGCCTAATGGCAATGTCATGTTACGACTGACGCTTTGGTCGCTCACTTGGATGATGGATTTGCTGCGACCGGTTGACCCGCCGCCAGCTGTGTGACCTCTTTTACCAAGTTAGTGATGGTGCTTTTAGCCTGCTGCAGACCGAGATCGGCTCGCATGCCGATGTTCGCTGCTCGGCTGATTTGGGTCACTTCTTGTGTGCGCAACTTCTCGACGTCTGAAGCAAGAGCTTCAACCTGATCGTTGGGTACAAGGCCATGCTGCGCATTAAGCTTCTGAATAAAAGGGCCTGTTGGGATGGGTGAGCATGCTTGGTCTTCCAGCTTGTTCAAATGATTGGCAATCGCATTTTTTGCCAGCAATGCGTTATTGCCAGTAATGTTGCCAAGTATAGTTTTGACGCTCATAAACGCTCCTGAAAGAGTAGTGAAACCATCTTTCATGGCGAACGATGGCTGGCTCCTTAGTGTATCAGCATGCATCATGCTGCCTTCTTCGGTCAAGATCGCTTGTGGGCTTGCTTTGTGTACAGCCACATAACAAAGCCCCCGCTGGGCGATCCATGCGGGGCTTTGTTGCGTCTGGGCCTGGCTGTGCTTACGCGCGCACGCCCTTGACCACTGCGAAGGTCTGGGGGTACGGGATCACCACGTCAGCGCGGACGTGGCAGGCAAAGCCGATCTCGCCAGTGGACGCGAAGGCCTCGCGCAGCAGCTGGATGCTCACGTTCTCGCGCAGCAGGAAGTACATGCCACGGAAGTCTCCCAGGTACAGCTCGCTGCAGTCCTTGCCCGTGCCCACGGTCAGGTCGATAGGGATCTGGGACGTGTGCAGGATGGGCAGGTTCTGCAGCAGCTCAGGCTTGCGGATGGGCTGGCCCGTGGTGTCCACCAGTCCGGCCAGGGTGATGACGCTGCGGGGTGCACCGATCACCGCATTGGGCAGCGGGCCGTCTGCATTCATCACGGCGCCGATGCCTTGCAGGATGGGGCCATAGTTGGCCAGCGCCCCGCCATTGGTGCCGCCGAAGTTCACCACTTGGACGCCAACGGTGTTCAGCAGTCCACGGGGCTCCGGTGCCGTTCCGCTGCCACGCAGGCCCACGCGGTCCAGCTCCTTGGCGAATGCCTGGCCAATGGCAATGCGCAGTGCCGCTTCCATGTTGGGGGCGTCGGCCAGCAGCTCGCGGCTCACCTTGAACATGAAGGCCAGGGACTGGGGTACAGCCGCCACGCCGCGGAACGTGGGCTCAGACTGCGCCAGCGCCGCGGACTCATTGCGCCAGGCCGCCTGGGGAAGGCTGTTCACCACGGCCGTGGTCACGGACTTGGCGCCTTTCTCCATGGGCACCACGCCAGCGCCAGCTTGCAGCAAGCTGCTTGCAGGTGCCATCGCGGCCAGGATCTCGGGCATGACCGTGTGGGGCACTGCATAGCCGCCTGCCGTGTCTTGGCCTACGGCCAGTGCCTGGATGGCGCCTTCGCTGGAGCGCATTCCTGCCACGGCCCGCACGAAGTCAGACAGGCCTATCTTGTCGCCTGCTGGTGCGTCCTTGCCGTAGTGGGCCTTGAACTCCGCAGGGGTGCGCAGTGCCTTGAAGCTCTGAATCACCCCATCGATGGTGGCCTGCGGCTGCGTGTCGGTGCCGAAGTGTTGCTGACCTGCCAGCTTGGTGTGTGCATCTTCGATTTCACGCTGCTGCTGATCCAGCTTGGCGTCGTAGCGGGTTTTGAATTCGTCGAATGCTCCCTTGAGTCCAGCAATCACGGCGGGCATGTCCGCTGGCGTGGCTTCTGCTCGGATGGCACGAATGCCACGGGGGATGGACGATTGGGTATGGGTGCGCATAAAAATGCCTTTGCAAAAACAAATGTGGAAAGGGTTCACATCCGTTTCAAGCAGCGCCCGGCATGCTCTCGGGGTGTGTCGAACTGCAGCGCATGGCATGTAGTCTCAAAGGACGGTGTTCCGCTGCCAGCGCACGGCAATTGACAGTAGAGACACCGGTGGGTCACAAGGACGCCTAGAGCAATTCTAGGCAATGGCTGGATATTTATCCAGTGCAAAATGGATGTTTGTCATGGCTTGTTGCTCCCGTACTGCTTGCGCAACAGCGCCAGCAGCTCGGCGCGAAGGTGCGGCGGTGTGTTCAGGCAGTCCTGCCGCATCTGCTCGCGCGCGGCTGGGCTGTCGTTCCAGTGGTCGCAGGCGCGCATTGCGGCCTGCAGGAGCTGATGGGTCAGGCGGTTGGACTGCAGCACCAGGCGGATCAGCTCGGGCTTATGGGCCAGCACCCGGGCGCGCTGCTCAGGTGTCAGGGTGTTGGCCGGAACCGTGAGCCCCTTGCCGTCCGGTGTGCACTCTAGATCGATGCCGCATGCCAGCAGGTCGGAAAGGATGGCTTGTGCGGTCATAGGGCCTCCCTCGGACCAGCGGACGGGCAGGCGATTTCTGCCGAAGGGAGCGCCGAAGAGTGCGAAGGGTGCATGTTTTCAGAACGTGCGCCCTTCGCTCCCTTCGTGCTCTCTTCGGCATCGGACAGGGCCCATTGCCATCCCCCATCCATGCCCGTCTTGCGCTTTTCCACGCCCAATTTGTTGGAGGCACGCTTGACCTGGTCGCGCGAGTAGCCGGCGCCGTCTGCGTCTTTGAAGATCGCTTTGGCAGACATGGGGCCATCTGCCAGCAAACCGCGCAGGAAGCCCGCAACGTCCAGCGCCTCCCCATCCTGTTCCTCGTTCGGGTCGGTCAGCAGATCCCGCGCCGAGCCCTGCATGGCGACACCCCAGGCAATGCGCGAGGCCTGGATGCTAGGCAGCGGCTCGCACTGCTCCAGGTGGTATGTGAAGCCACCATCGTCCGGGCCAAGGTTGCTTTTGCTGCGCGCCAGAATGCGGGCGTCCTGTCCGTCCTCCAGGCTCTTGACCTTGGCGGCTACCAGCACCACGCGGGCAACGGCGGTGAATGCCACGCTGCCCACCACTCGCTGCGCAGGGTCCACGCCCTGGCCGCCCTTGGCAAAGTGCGTGATGCCCAGCACGGCGCAGTCGCAGGCCGTGGCCAGGTTCACCAAGGGCTGCAGCGCGCGGCGCACCTCTGTGTTCTTGTGGCTGTCCCCCGTGACAGCCGACACCACAGGATCTATCACCAGCAGGCGCACGCCACCAATGTGCTGGATGGCTTGCAGCAGGCCCTGCAGGTCGCGGGCGGGGTCGAAGGGCTGCACCTCTCCTTCCGGCGTGCGTGCGCCCTCGATGAAGAAGCAGCGGGCGCGTTCAGCACCAGCAGCAAGCAGGCGCGGCAGCAGCGTGTCGGCGGGGTCATCCTCACCGCTCCAGATCAGGACGTTGCCTGCGTCACAGCGGGTCTTGTCGGGCCACTGCCCGCCAATGGTCACGGTTGCCGCCATGGTCAGCGCCAGCGTGGTTTTGCCCTGGCCAGGTGCGCCCGCCAGGATGTGCAGCTTGCCCAGCGCCAGCCAGTGCTGCCACAGCCACCGCACGGGCTCGGGGTTCAGGTCCGTTCCGCACGTCAGCACCACCGTGTTCCCATGCGTACCGGGGCGCGTACATGGCTGCGTACCGAAGTCCTCTGGCCCGCTGTCCAGCGGCGGGAAGGTGGGCTCTTGCGGCGGCTGCACTGTCCTGGCCGGTGGCCGGTAGGCCAGTGCGGCTGCCACGCTCGGGTCCACCGCAGCATGGGCCGCATCGTTTCGTCTGTTCATGCGTACACCTCCACGATGCGCTGCACTCGCCCAGCGGCCTGCATGAGGCGGGAGCGGTCGGTGTCGGAAAGGGCCACGCCCTGGGCCACGTTGCCCGCAGCGATGGCAATCAGGTTCGCCTCGGTCATGAGGGCGTCCAGGGCCTGGCGCGGCGTGAATGGGGCAGGGTTGGCAGGCGTGGGCTTGCCGTCGTCAACCCAGGCGCCCAGGTCCTTGGCTGCCTCGATGAACTCCAGGCCGTGGGCAGCCATGTGGTAGCCCAGCACATCGCCGCCCCGGGCGCCACAGCCAGCCATACAGACGAAGGCACCGCTGTGCAGGTTGATCCGCATGGAGTCGCTCCCCTGGTGGAATTGGCAGGCCGTGGTGACCCACTTTTTGCCCTTGCCAAGGCTCAGGCCCTGGCCCTCGTAGTAGTCGCGCGGGACGGGCAGGCGGTCGCGTTCAATCGGCATGACATGCCTCCTCATCCACAAAGGCCACCAGATCCACCAGCACCTCGAATTGGCGCTGCGCAGCGATCAGCCAGCGGTAGTACAGGGAAGAGGGCCGGCTGAATGCCTGGGCGCCCAGATTGACGGCTGCGCCAGCCATGAACCATTTGTTCTCGAAGGTGCTGCGGTCCAAAGGGAGTTCTGCACGCAGAAGGCGAATATGGGACAGCGCCAGATCCACAGCGAAGTCCACATCCACGTCCTTGTCGTCCCATTCCTTGTCGTCGTAGCGCACCCTCATCAGGTGCTCCAGGGTGTGTTGAATATGGGCAATGGCGGTCAGCATGGCCTGGTTGGCGCTGGGAAGGCTGGCTCCCGATTTGATGGGGGTGCTCATGCTGCACCCCCATTCCGGATGGATTGCAGCATTGCGGCATAGGAGCATTCAGCCAGGTCGGACATATCTGCCGCCAGGAAGGCGCCCATGCTTGCGAGGCTTTCAATTCGCCTGTTGGTCCCAGCTTCCGCACGGATGGTTTTGAAAACCTCTGCCAGCCATTCCAAAGCATCGGCAGCCGTGTGAATCGGAATAATCACGTCCTCCGGATGAGCCTCACCAAAAATTCGCTTGCAGTCCAGGCATGTCTGCTCATCGACATTTGGCAATGATGGTTGGAGGGCCGACATCGGCAGGCCCAATGCAATGCAGTCCAGGGCATCACGCGGCTGCAGGTCAGGCTGTTTTTGGCAAGGCTCCGCCGCCACTGCCACTTGGGCAGCGTTTTTATTGATCGTCATGGTGTTATCCCTCCAGGCTCAGATCGAGGCCACGCAATGCGGCCAGGGCTTGCACAGCTTTGATGCGAGCACCAGCGACATTGGCATGCGGCTGGCTGAGGTAATGCAGCGCCATGCTCAGCGCGTTATGGGCCTGGGCGTGCAATTGGATGGGATCAGGGGTGCCCGTGTTGGGCAATGCGGGCGCAATGGCGCGGGGAGAGGTAGCCATGAAGGCCTCCAAGCGGGGTGATTTGCAAAAACCACCGCACTCGTCGCCAAACGAGGGCGGTGACTCGACGGGTTGGCGAACCGGACCCCGCTTGCGCGAACCGGCAGGCCTTTGCAGGCCTCCCATCGAGCCACCAAAACTTGGGGCAAGAATAGAGAAGCCGCACGTACTGCGTAACAGAACTGCGGCTTTCGTCGCAGCGGGGATATCAGGTCGCCAAACCCGGTCACGCTGAACACGCGTGACACCACCAGTATAGCGACCATGTGAGATTGCGCAAGGCATGTTGGGCCTCACTTCTTGGCTTGGGCATCGCGCCAGGCGATCAGCTGGTCGCCAGGGATGACAGTGCAGCGAGGGGACAGCCGGATGGGCTGGGGGAAGTCTGGGCGGCTCTTGATCCAGCGCCAGAGGGTGGCGGTGCCGATGCCCAGCAGCTCAGCGGCTTGCTTGGGGCGGTAGGACTGGGGAAATGAGGTCAACGTTCACTCCATCTGATCCCGCGTTGCACCAGGTGCTGCGGTATGAGGTGAATGGTGACCGTGAGCGTAGGAGATGTAACTGGCAAAAAATCATCTTGAATACATGGCGGCTGCCATGGCGAGGAGTGCGTTCCTAGACGGAAAAGATGCCTTGGCAGAAACAGCCTTTAATTCTCCTTTTTTTGCACTTGCATGTTTCTCCAAATTCTGCTAAGTGTGCTCGGGTCGAGCTGGCGATGGAAAAAGGGTAGGCACATCAGTTCTTGAATAATATTTAAGTAAGGCTGTCGATAGTAACGCTTATTAAGTCTTAGCATATTCTCAACAAAAACTCGCTCTTGAAGAGTGTTGCTATTCTTCTTTATTTCAATGTGTGTAATATATTTCTCTAGTCGAATAATGTCTCTTCTTGGTCCATTTGAGAAGAAATTTACAGGGAGATCTTCGTCAATGCGATCCGCCATTTCTGTTATTTGTTTGTGCAAAATAACATATTCATTTAATTTTTCTTTGAAAGCTATTTTTTCTTCGTTTTCTTGTTTCCTGTCTTTGTATAAATAACCAAAAAACTCCTGAATAACTTTGTGCATGTATGTGCTGTCAGGCGTGTACCGTCCAACAAGGCTTTTCCATCTAATAACGTACTTTATCCGTTCTGGCCCTTGCATTCCAGCAAGGCAAGCCGTAAAGTTTTCCATTATTCGCGTCTTATACCATTCTGGCAAATCTCCACGAGTTCCGAAAATTCTCCTCACGGTGGGATATTCTGTAGCTGCTTTCAAGAATTCAGTTTTGCGGCAATTTATATAGCATTCTTCCAATTTATTTATAAAATCGAGAATATGGCTATCTGAGTAATCATAATTTTGTGAATAATCATGGATTTCTTTTGCAATAATGGTGTTGTCTTCGAATTCATCAATTAAATTGAAGTATTCGGTAAATGATTTTTTTGCATACCAATTCACTATTATTCTCCTGATGTTATAGGCTTCTGGCGAATTTTTGGGTTAATTGATTGCTGATGAATAAAAAATCTGCCCAAGCTGCCATCATCTCGGCCCGCTTGATGAATAAGTCGCCGCGCCGGTAGGCAGCCTCTACCGCGTTGCCGATCGTGTGGGCCAGCGCCATCTCGGCCACCTCGCGGGGAAAGTGGGTGCGCTCTGCGGCCCAGTCGCGGAAGGTGGAGCGCATGCCATGCGGCACGGCTTCCAGCTCCATGCGGCGCATCAGGTTCGTGAGCGTCATATCTGAGAGCTGCCCGCCACGCGGCGCCGGGAACACCAAGTCATTGGCCTCCACGCGAGGCATGGCGGCCAGAAGCGCCAGCGCCTGGGGAGACAGCGGCACCCTGTGCTCCTTCTGTGCCTTCATGCGCTCGGCGGGCACGGTCCACACGGCGGCCTCCATGTCGATCTCCTGCCAGGTCGCGCCCCGCACTTCGCCCGACCGGGAGGCAGTCAGCACCAGGAACTCCAAGGCGCGGGCAGACAGCCCCTTGCGCTGGCGTAGCTGGGCCATGAACCCGGGCATGGCATCGATGGGCAAGGCCTTGTGGTGGACCACCTTTGCAATCTTGGTGGGAGCGGGCAGCAGCTTGTCGAGATGACCGCGCCAACGCGCCGGGTTCTCTCCCTCACGAAAGCCGCGCACTCGCGCCCAGTCCAGCACCTGCTCGATGCGGCCGCGCAGCCGGGTGGCTGTCTCGGTCTTCTCTTTCCAGATGGGCTGCAGGATGCTCAGGATGTGTGCCTGGCCCACGTCGCCGACCTGCAGCTTTCCGATGGTCGGATAGGCGTAGGTGGCCAGCGAGGCGGCCCATTGGGCCCTGTGCTTGGGATTGCGCCATTCATCGCTCTTGGCGTCGATCAGCGCCTGGCACGCGGCCTCAAAGGTCATGCTCTTGGCCTGCTCGGCGCGTAGGAGGCTCAAGGCGCGTTCGCGCTCCAGGATCGGGTCCAGGCCCTGCTCGATCTTAGACCGTGCCTCCCTGGCCTTCTCCCGCGCAAAGGCCAGCGTCACATCGGGGAAGCCGCCCAGGCCCATGTCCCGGCGTTTTCCTCCTACGGTCGCACGCAGGATCCAGGAGCGGGCACCGCTGGAGGTGACTTGGAGGTAGAGCCCAGACACTCCACCAACCGCGTGCAAGCCAGGCTCACGCAGCCGGCTGACAGCCAACGCACCGAGCTCTGTTGCTTTTCGTGACATTTAGTCTCCGTCGAACTTTTGGCCAAATTTCCTACCCATCGTCCTACCCATCAAAGAGCATGCGATTGTTGGCGACTATAAGCGATGACGTGAGACAAATGTGATAGCAAGGAACCTGTGTACGGCCTGGGCAGATGAGACTTTCTGAGGTTTCCTGAAATCCTATCTTCTCGGACTCCCTCTCCGCCAGAAACATGAAACCCAGTGCTGTGAAAACGGCACTGGGTTTTTCTGTTTCTGGCGTGCCGGTGGCCGCCTGCAATGGGAAGGCCTTGCCCGGTTGCTTACTTGCAATCGCGCCTGACAAGTGCGCCATGCTCCGCTGAGGCAGCACGCCGCTTCCAAATCACCCCGTCCACCAGGTAGTGATGGAAGCCAAGGGTGAAGTGCGCTATCAGCACAGTGGGCAGCCCCAGCCAGAGCAGTTGTGTGCCTGCCCAGTCGATGGCCAGGTAGAGCATTGAGCCCAGTGCCAGGCACACACCACCATACCGGGCAGCGTTCTTCCACAAGCCGGTCTCCGACGCCTTGTCGGCTTGTGTCTGTCGCTCGCGGCGGATGTTCTGCACCCAGACGAATAGCAGGTACTGCAGGTTGTGCCACAGATTGATCAGGAGCCATCCGAGCGTGATGTCGGTGATCCAGATGTAGGCCACGAAGCAGGTGAATGCATGCGAGGCCACAAAGCCATCGTGACGCCAATCGATGTTTCCCGTCAGAGCCAGGCGAGCCTGTCGCCATAGCCAGCAGGCGCTGCAAGCGATGGCCGCAACGCCCATCGCATTGGCCGCCTGGGCGGGTACGGCAGGCAGTTGGATGGGATAGCCCAGAAAAGTCTCGGGCGCCTGGGCGCAGCGGGCAAGCAGCCCCCACGCGGCAACGAGGTAGATGACGGCTTCGGCGAGCCTGTCCTGGCGAAAGGGATGCATCCCTGAGCGCCGATAGGCCCTGGCGATGCCGAAGGACTGCCTCGCCACGTGATAGCTCTGCGCGCAGAAATAGAGCGTGAACAGCCCGGCGACCTCGAATGCCAGCACGGTCGCCACCACACCGCCGAGCACGATCACGGGCAGGCCAAAGATCAGGAAGCGATGGCGTCGGATATCGGCCATGCTGGCTCCGATCCGGGTCAAGGTGGCCATGACATGAGGATTGGCGAAAAGCCAGGTATCCACCAGCACGATGGCAAGCAGCATGGCAGGCGATATCGAAGCCATGGCCGTCATGCCGAGGGCCAATGCCAGCGTGCCGGCAATGAACAGGCCGTCGAACCCTGGATGCCGTGCCAGCAGGCCGGCACGCATGGCGTTTGCGTGTGGCAGGGCAGTCATGTGACGATGGGTGGCTGGATCTGCGGCCGGGGCGACCCGAGCGGTGCGGGCTTTGGCGGGATGGTGAAAACGGTTTCCGGGCGCAAATAGTGCTCGGTGCCACTCTTGAGCTTTTCAAGCGCCTGCATGCGGGCAGCGGTAAAGCGTGACTCGAGCGTCAGCCGGCTGGACATGCCAGACAGGCCCGCTGCCGGCAGTCGCTGGTGAGGGTCATAGACCTCACTGATCTCACAGGGATAGCAGCTATTGCTTGCGTCGAGTTGGCTTGCCAGAGAAATCTTGTAGACAACGCCTTCGGTCTGATCTGGAGCGACGGGAAAAGAGAAGGTCAATTCGGAAAGGATGGAATCCTTCGTTGTATCGCCTGCAAGCTTGAAACCGGCAACGCTGTATGCGTCGATGATCATGGTCTTCAGACTTGATGGATCAATGCCGACAAATGAGTTTTCGTATAGATTTCTTTCTCCTCGCCACTTGTTTCTATAGTTGAATCCAAAATCCGCGTCCATGGATTTTCGCCCGAGATCGTGAATGCTGGCATAGGCTTGATCGATGGCCGAAAAAACCTGGCGACTCAGATCGTACTGAAGCATCCACGAAGAAGATTGAAGGCTGGGGAGATCGGGAATCATGGTCAGCCGCAAGAAGCAGCTCGCGCATCTCTTGTTCTTGTCAAGGTTCTCGTCCACCCGCAGGAGCACATCAACGCGCTGAACTTTTCCACCCGTCGCCACGGAATAGAAGAATTTGTATTGCGCCGTTCCATCCTTCGATTTTTCAATGGCCGTATGGGAAAACCGGGCGCTTTCGAAAGCACTGATCACCAGTTTTCTGAAATCATCCACCTTGATGCCACGATAAATGGCGACTGGAAAAGCAGTGGGCGATGTTCTTTCATGAAGCAAGATCGGTGATTGGGTGTTTTGCCCTGATGCACCATGGACCATGGTCATCCAAAAGAAAGCAATCATCACCAGTGTTTTTGATCCATCAAGCATGATGTCTTTTCGATGCAGTATGAATAATGATCGCTGAAGCCGCGCGGCGTGGGCCGAGTTGCATGAGATCAGATGTGCTGCGCAAAGGCATCTTGGCTTGCGACGGAGACTCCTGGCAGGGGAGCGTCTTTGCCAAAGGCCCTGTGAGTTGCTCAAGGCTCTGTTGCCTTTGCAGAACAACGCAATGATGGTAGTGCAACGCAGCCTGTGCTGACGCAGCAGCCAGTTGCGGCCATAAAAAAGGCCCGCGTTGGCGGGCCGTGCTCAGATCTCGAGGGCCTTGCGGTCCTTGCCTTCAATCCAGCGCGGCGGTTTGCCCCGGCCGGTCCAGGTGGCTCCGCTGGCGGGGTCGCGGTATTTGGCCACGCCAATGCTGGCGGACTTGGCCTTGCCGGTGCTGAAGATGTCATCCTGGGTCAGACCGAACTGCTCGACGAGTTCGCGGACCTTGGCGATGACCCCGCCTTTTTCCGCCTTCAGGGTGGCGGCGATCTTTGCCTCAAGCTCGGCCTTCTGCTGGAGGAGGGTTTTGTAATCTGCTGTCATGTATTCCTCATGGATAGTGTGCTACACAATGACGCATTCTATGGAGACAGGGCCCATGTCGCATGTGGGACATCGTTGGTGTTTGCACCTAGCCTCTGCTCCGACTGCCCCCATTCGCTGTGCGCGGACCGGGCCTAGGCCTCGGCAAATTCGCGCCTGGCGCTGAAGTGCAGGATTTCGGAATCCTGCGCTCCCCCCTGTCTTTGAATGACGATGGTGCCGTTGGAGTGCAGATAGATGCGGATGCCCGGCAGGGTGTCCGAATCCAGATGGCAAGGGCTTTTGTCGAGGTTTTTCCAGCCATGTTCTGCGCACAGCGTGCGTTGCCGCATGCGGTTGAGCAATTCACGGCGAGCGCCAGCGCCTTCGCAGATGCGCATCCAGAGCAGCAACAGCATGTCGTGTGCCTCCTGGCGGGATGAGCAGGGAGGCATGTGCTTCAACTGGTTCAGCAGGGTGAAGAACCGTTCCTCTGCGCTGATTTCGAGTGCCATGCTTGCCTCCTGTGTGCCTGGATATGCATCAAAGTGTAGGCAGGCCCGGTTCCGCGAAGGCGCGGCGTTTGGCGACAGCACCGGTGGCGTTTTTTCCTGCGTGTTTGCAGGATTTCTGCCAGGGCGGCTGTCATGGCCCATGCCAGCCGTGTCAGTGCGACTGCATGCCCATGAGATTGCACGACATGGCGCATTGCTGGCAGGCTGCCGCGCAGGTCTGGCAATGGTCGTGGGAATGCTTGCTGCATTCGTCGGAGCAGGCCTGGCAGATCTGGGCGCACAGGCGGCAGATGTCCGGCGCATGCGGGCTTTGGCGCGCCATTGCGGCCACGGCCAGTTCGCAGATCTGCGCGCATTCCAGGTCCTGGGCAATGCAGGCGGCCATCATCTGGACGTCTGACTCCTTCAGGCAGGCGTCGGCGCAGGTATTGCAGGCAATGACGCAGGCCTGGCAGGCGTCCATGCAGGCCTTGTAGTCGATGGCAGGTGGGGTGGTATTCATGGCAGTTCTCCAGGAATGAGGGAGTGAAGTTGCGCAGGGCGTTCTTCCTTGGCCATTCGCTGGCAGCTATCCGCACCAAAGAAAACGCCCCGCGAACGGGGCTGTGTCAAAGACCGCAAGGGTCGGGATTTACAGGTAGGGCACGCCGTAGTAATCGTTCACGCGGCGGCCATATTCATCGGTGTATGCCGGAGCCGTATCGCGCTCGTAGCGTGGAGCGTTGTCCAGTTGCTCACGCGTCAGCGACACCACGTAGCCATTCATGTTGGGCTCGTACTTGAGGGATTCCCAGGGCAGCGGATAGCGATCCGTGCCGATGCCCAGGAAGCCGCCGAACTCCATGACGGCGTAGCGCACCTTGCCGGACAGCTTGTCGATCATCAGCGTGTCTATGGTCCCCAGCTTGTCGCCTGCCGGGTTGTAGACATTGGTGCCGCTGACGGTTTCGGAAGAAATGACGCTCGATGCGGTGTTGGGTGTGACCATGACGTTCTCCAGTGAGTGGGTTTGTGCTGACCCGCCAGCGCGGTGCGTCTGGCGGCTGAGCGATGCGGCTTTGAATGGGGCGCGGTAGCCGGCCTGTCAAGAAAACCTGTGCATCGCCTGGCGAAGTCGAAGCCTGTGTGCTTCTGGGTTCTAGCTTAGGACGGCATCTGCGGGCACCGGGTAGTCGGGCCGCCGCGACGGGCGTAGGAGGTGCCTTGGGCGGCGGAGGCCAGGTCCTACGAGCCCCTGTAGTCAAGGTCGGCGGGGCTGCGGGCCTTGGCTGACGCGGGGCAGTAGCCTGGGCCGGCTGCGGCGCGGCAGGGCGAGGCGTACAACAAAAACGACAGGGCAATGAAGCGCAGGCAGTCCCGCATGCGTGTGGAATGCCCCGAAGGAGAGCCCCATGAATGCAAGCAACAAGCCATCCATCCAGCCCATCCAGCCGGTGTCCACGGATGCCCCCGAGGATGAAGACCTTGCCGAGCAGGCACGCCCCGGCCACGGTGTTCCTTCGCAGGACCCCGATGCGTCCGCGCAGTTCGAACTGTCGCCCGAGGATGCAGAGCGCGAGTCGCGCTCGGTATTCATCGGCGGCGGCGTGCTGGCCGGAGCCGCTGCAGGCGCTGCGGCGGGTGCTGCGATTGCCGGCCCGGTGGGCGTGGTGGTCGGCGGCACGGTAGGCAGCGTGGCCGGTGCGCTGGGCGGTGCGGCCGCTGGCGCCGTGGCACCTGCGCAGGGCGCGGAAAAACCGTCGCACCCCGGCAGCAAGTCTTCCGGGTGACAGGGAAGGGGTGGTGGCAGGCCCTGTGTAGCGCAGCGGCAATGGACGCGTGTGGGTGCATCCCGTATACAGAGGCCTGTCCACTTTCTTCCCACTCCAGATGGCCAACGTACTCATCGGCATCGTCGCCGCAATCCATGTCTACATCCTTGTGCTGGAGATGTTTCTCTGGGACAAGCCGGCCGGACGCCGCGCGTTTGGCCTGACGCCCGAATTTGCCCAGCAGACCAGGACACTGGCCGCCAACCAGGGCCTGTACAACGGCTTTCTCGCCGCTGGGCTGATCTGGGGGCTGGCGCAGGGGGCCGATGGCCTGGGCTTCAAATACTTCTTCCTGGTCTGCGTGCTGGTGGCCGGCGTGTATGGCGCCGCCACGGCCAGCCGCAAGATCCTCTGGGTGCAGGCCGTGCCGGCTGCTGTGTCGCTGATTGCGCTGTACCTGGGCCTTTGAGCGCGCCCAAAGCTCCCAAAGCGCTCAGGGCGAGCTGGCCGTGAAGGTGACCTGCCCGGTGTAGGTGCCTGCCCTGCGGGAGGCCAGGTTGGCATAGGACAGCGTCCAGTTCGCCGTGCGCTGGGTGACCAGCCCCGCAAAGGCGGTAGCCACCACGTTGACCGCTGCGCCCGTTCCCGTATTGGGTATCAGCGGCGCGGGCAGGTTGCTGTCGCTGGTGGCGATGGTGATCTCCGACAGCGGGATGGTATTGGCCCCGCTGGCCAGCGCCGTGGTGGCGGTGGCGCGCAGAGTGACCTGGCCTGCGTTGCTGCGCACCTCCACCGGCAGCACATTGCCGCTGGGCGTGATGCTGAAGCTGGGGGCCGCGCCGCTCCAGTTCACCGAGGTGTTGCTGCCCGCCACGGGCGTGGTGGGCACGCCAGGGATGGACGGGGCGAGCACAAAGGCCACGCTGCTGGTCGTGCCGCCGGGCGTGGGCCAGGTGCCGTCGCCTATGCGAAAGAAGATGAACTTGTCGATGGCGATGGTGAAGTCCAGGTTCACAGAGGTGCTCAGCGGCACCAGCAGGCTGGGGCCTGTGGTGCTGGACGCCGCATGCACGGTGTGGCCCAGGCCGCCCAGCGCCATGGACAGGGCCAGCCACGCCATCGGTCTGGTTGTCATCACTTCAGTTCCACATCGATCTTGAAGCTGCCTTTTTCCCAGTCCAGGCTGCCCTTGGCCTTGACCGGATACGCGGGCGGCGGGGCGGGCTGGCCGTCTTCACCCTTGGGCATGAGGGCCAGCGTGCGTGTCTGGCCGGGCAGTATGGGCGTGCCTTCCGGCACCAGTTCGAAGCGGCGGCCCTTGTTGTCCACGGCGTCCAGGCTGCCTTCCAGCCGGCCATGGGCATCGCCGGTGTTGCTGACGGTGACCAGGGCGCGGCGCGTCTTGCCGTCTTCGGCCATGGAAAGCTGGCGAATGTCCAGCTGGGGCGCAGCGCCTCCCAGCGTCACGTAGATGGCCACCGCGATGCGGCCCGTGACAGGCAGGCTCAGGCTGGCGCCGCCGCTGCGTATGACGGTCTGCTGCGCGGGCTCCACGCCTTCGATGGCGATCATGAAGCGGCATTCGCCGCGCGGCGCATCGGCAGGCGGCTCCACCTGGAAGCGGAAGGCCTTCTTGCTGCGGCCTGCAATCGTGACGCTGCGCCGCTCCAGCAGCACCCAGGGCCGGCAACTGCCGGGCAGCAGTTCGTCGTGGTAGGTGATGTCGCCCGTGTCGGAATAGGTCCAGTCGATGGTGCGCATGGCCACCTCGGTGGGTGCCGAGGCCAGGTTGTGGATGTCCAGCGATTGGCCCGTGCGCGCACCCGGCTTGGCCGACAGCTCGAAACGCGAGGGCGCCACGGCCAGCTCGAACGGTGCGGCGGCGGCGCCGCTGCAGGCGATCAGCAGGGCCAGTGAAACGGCGATGGGAAGAGCTTTCATGGCAGGGTCTCGATCTCGAAGTAGGACTCGAAGCTCAGCGCCGAGCCCCGGGTCAGGCGCAGCTCGGCGGGGTCGATGTGCAGCGTGAGGTCGAAAACCTCGGCCATCCAGGGCGTGCGCACCACGCCGTTCCAGACCTGGACCCGGTCGCCGGGCCGGCCCGTGCCACCTGCAAACACGCCGTTGCCGCGCCACTGCACCTGCATGCCCGCAGGTGAGCGCAGGCCCGTGACCAGGGCGGGAATCACATAGAAGATGCGCGCCGTGCGGCCGACATGGGGCGCCGTGGCCAGCCGGTACTCGATGCGTCCCATGGGCAGCTCCAGCAGCCGCTCGCCGACGACCCTGGCCCGGGCGAAGTCGCTGCGGACCTGGGACCGGGGCGAGGCCGAGTCGTCCAGCCGCGCCACTTCGGCATGCGCCGCGAGGGCCGTGGCCCAGGCCAGCGCCATGCACAGGAGCGGCCACGCCAGCGGCCTCATACCATCGATGCCGTGAAGCGCACGGTGCCCTTGTAGTTGCCGCCCGGGTAGACCACGTCGTTGTCGTAGGTGAACTGCAGCACGGTGCCGGTCAGTTGCCGTGACTGGACGGTCCAGCCAGCGACCGGGCACAGCGCGCCAGAACAGACGGATGCGTTCGCGTTGTAGCTGGCGATGGACTGGCCCGCGCTGGCGGTGAAGCGCCCGTTCTGTATGTCGCCGGACGCAGCATTGCCGTTGTTCGATGCCACCCAACTGATCTTGCTGAACGGAATGGTCGCGCTGCCGCAGCCACCCGACTGGCAGGAAAGTGCGGTGGATGAATCGACGACCAGGGTGACTGGCCGGGCCACGGCGGTGCCCAGCGCGGGACGTGTGGGAGACACCGAGACACTGATGCTGGGCGTGCCCGTCACGGCCACGGGCGTGAGGCCGGCGTTGGCTCCCGTCACGCTGAAGGCCACAGTGTCCACGGTTGCCCCGGTCGTGCCCACGCGCAGTGTCAGGCTGTAGTTGAGCAGGTCTGTGTCGGTCACGATGGTGAACACGGCCTGCGCGGGCGGCTGCACAACGCAGAGGGCCGCTGTGGCCAGCAGGCGAGGCAATGCCTTGTCCATCAGATGCCCTGGGCCGTATACGTGATGACGTTGGTATAGGTATTGGCAGCCCAGCTGGCCGGCGTACCTCCCAGCGCATACGCCCAGGTTCCCGTCGCAACCACGTTGGAGGGGAACGAGGTGGATGCGCAGGCACCCAGATTGGGCCCGGGGTGGGGCAGGTTGCCGGTGGTCGTGACGGTGAAGTCCGCGTTGGCGGGTCCGCCCGTGGCATTCCAGGCGCCGACCGCGCAGTTGATGGTGCCGGCGCCGGCATTGGTCCAGGCATAGACCGTGAGCGTGGCGGCGGCCGAGGCGGTGGCCACGGTGGGCGCGGCGCCGTTCCAGTCCACGTTGGTGTTGTTCACCGAAGCCAGCGGCGTGGTGGGCACGCCTGGGATGCTCAGCGTCGAGGTCCAGGTCACCGTGTCCACCGTGGTATTGGTCGAGCCCACGCGCAGCAAGATGAGCTTGGGCACGGTCACGCTGAGGTTGACCTTGGCCTGGGCCGTGATGGTGCCGGTGCCCGATCCGTACTGGCTCTCGGCCATGGCAGGCAATGCGGTCAGGGCCAGGCCGAGGCCGCCGAGCGATGCGGCCAGCAGGCGTTGGGCGATGGGTGTTCGGTTCATGGAATCTCCTTGGATGGAACGGGTTGCCTGGGAAGCCTTTGCGCCTTAATCAGTCATTCACTCATTCACTCATTCACTCATTCACTCATTCACTCATTCACTCATTCACTCACTCGCCCACCTTGACCACGGCAATCGACGCCGAGGCCTGGCCGCGCAGGGGCACGTGCACGCTGCTGGTGTTGTCGCCGGAGGCGCCCCAGGGCAGCGGCACGCTTTCCTGGGTGAGCGACAGCCGGTGGTGGCCGGTGGGCACCACTGGGAATTCGAACTGGCCATCGCGGTCGGTCACCGTGCGGTAGCGGCCGTCAAGCACCACCTCGACGCCGGCCACGCCCACCTCGCCCGCCTGCTGTTCGCCGTCGCGGTTGGCGTCGTAGAACACGCGGCCGGACAGGCTGCCGCCGCCCACGCCTTCACCGGCTGCGCCTGCGGCCGCATAGGCCGTGCCCGCGCTGCCCTCCCAGCGCAGGTAGACATAGGCAGTCTTCTCGTCGCTGCGGTAGAGGTTGGGCAGTGAAGAGGGCGTGGGCAGCAGCGAGGACCGGGCCTGGTTGAAGTGCGCCATGACGCCCATGCGCCAGCCCCGGCCCAGTTCCTTCTCGGCCGACAGCGAGCCCGACAGGCCCCGGCTGGTGTAGAGGCTGCCGCTTTGCGAGGTGTAGCGCAGGTTGCCGGCCAGCTGCAGCCCGCTTTCCAGCCAGTAGCGCCATTGCAGCCCGGCCGTTGGATAGTTGCGCGACATGCCGCCGCTGCGGTCGCGCGCATAGCCCAGCGTGGTGGTGAGCTCGGACCGCAGCGTTGCCTGGCGTGCACCGGCCCAGTCCTGCTCCCACTGCACCTCCTGGCCCGTGGCGGAGGAGTCGCCCAGCACGATGAGCTCGTTGCGCCGAACGGTCAGCATGAAGCGGCTGCGCGGCCAGTCGAAAAAGCGGGTCTGGTAGAACGCGCTGCCATAAAGGCTGCGCGATTGGCCGCCGCCTGCGGCGCCCGCATCGTTGCGCGTCTGGTAGGCGCTGAAGCTGCCGCCCACGGCCGTGTGCCGGTCGAACTGGTATTGGGCATTGCCATTCGTCCCCAGGCGGCGGTAGCCCGACAGTTGAAAGCCTGCATCCTGCGCCGTGGTTTGCGGCGTGCGTTCGTAGTCCAGCCCCATGCCCCAGCTCAGGCGGGTGACATGGCGGTCCACGCGCCAATAGGCGCCGCGCGCCGCGCTGGACAGCGCGTAGTCGCCAAAGTGCAGCTGGGGCTGGGCTGCATGCAGGCCGAATTCATGGCGGTAGGCGCCAGCGCGCGCGCTGGCCTCGATGAACAGGCCCTGGGCGCTGCGGCCCTCCGTGCCGGCGGTGCCTGCCGCTGGAGAGGACAGGGGCGCGCTGGTACGGCTGCCCAGCAGCGTGGTGCGGAGCCTGAAGTCGCCATCGCGCAGCACGCCGCGCCCGTAGCCCAGCGAGGCGGCCCAGCTGGTCACGCGCTTGCTGCCCAGGCCCAGGGCGGAGCCGGGGTCGTATTGCGTGTCATCGCCGGGGTAGTGCCTGGGACTGTAGTAGGCGGGAATATCGTCGGCCTGGTCCAGCTGGAAGGCGGCAAACCAGGGGCCATCCAGCCGCACGGTGGCGCCCAGCCAGCCCAGCGTGCCCTGGTTTTTCTCGAACCCGGGGTAGGGCCCTCCCGTGAGAAGGCCGCGCTGGCCGTAGCCCGCGCGCAGGTCCAGGTCCGGGCGGAAGATGCGCGCCGAGGCGCCGCGCACCGTGGTCGAGCCCAGCGACAGCCGGTAGTTGCGCGCCAGGCCATCGGTCAGCTCGCTGTAGAGGTCGCCCACGGCCGTGTCGGCGAAGGTCTGCGTGGTCAGCGGAAAGGCAAGGTTGCGCAGCGTGAAGCGCTCGCTCGTGGCTTGCCGGGCATAGCCCAGGCCACCAATACTCAGGCCGCCAGTACTCAGGCCATTGCCAAAGTTGTCGCCGCTCAGGTGCCGGCCTTCGGCCTGCAGGGTGAACTCGCCGTAGTTCAGTGTCTCGCGGCGGTATTCGAGGCGCTGGCCGATTTCTGTGGCGCGCTGGCGGCCATGGCCGGTGGTGCGCGATTCGCCCAGGCCCAGGCGGCTTTCCACCACCCAGGCGCGAAAGCCCTCGGGCTGCTCGGCTTCGGGCTCGGCGGCAGCGGACTGTGCGATCTCGTCCGGATCCATGAAACGGTCCTGGTAGGCGGGGGCGGCCTCTTCGGAGAGTGCCTTGAACCGGGCGTGCTCGGCCTGGTCGCGGTCCAGGGATTCGATGCGTGCCTCAGCCATGGAGGTACCGGCAACGGCCGCCGAAGAAGGTGTTTGCGCCTGTGCGCCGCACAGGAAGGCGGGAGCGGCTACCAGGCTCCACCCAAGGCACGCGAGCGGCAGGCGCGACCAGACTCCAGCGGGGCCGGCAACGGTCCGCGGCAGCGTTCGAATCATCAACCAAGATCCCTGCTTTATTCATCGGATGCCAAGCCATCTGGCCAAAACAACTGATCACAAAACTGCGGAAAATGGCTGAATGCGTGCAGCCATCGATTGGTCCCTGCAAATACCGGCGCTGCACTTCAAAGACCGGCCGTTGTCAATGGTGTGCCGAATGAGAGGTATTCAGGGTGAATATCATCGTTCCCTAAATGGCATGGTTTATCCAGTAGGACGACACGCTGCCGGATGGTAGGGGAAAGGGTGATGCCATTCGATGTTCATCTGTGGCGCTGCGGTGCCTGGCTGGCAGTGCCCAGAGGGCAGTTGGCGGGCTTTGCTTTTTGGCCATGGATGGGTTTCAGGTTTTCTATTGATAGCAATGAATCATTTGTTTTTCATGCGGCAATAGAGGATGCTGGGCGTTATCTCCGTTTTCAGGCAATGCATCTGTTGGAAAACGAGGGTTCTCATCAGATTCCGGCTGCTGGAGAATCAAGGAATGGCGCAACTGAAGTGCGCCAGGTTCTGATTGGTTTTTGGACTGGTATCAGGCCAGGTTCATTGATGCAGGCTAAAGCACCTGCACCAATGCAAGCTGCCGCAATCATTTGCCCTGTCTTCATGAACTCTCAGGCGCATCACAGGCAAGGCCAACGCGGACCCCGGGTACCCTGGAGGGCGCTCGTGGTCATGGTGTTGGCTGTCGTTGTGACCCTGGTGGCAGGCCTGTACCCCTGGAATGCCCCGCAGCATGGCAAGGCGGCAAGCCGCATGGAAGGCTTTGCAGGCGGCGCGTCCCTCATGGCCAAGAAGCGCCAGTTCCATGTGGTCCAGCGGCTGAAGACCCACCGCCTGGCCGAAGCCGAGCGGCGCCAGTTGCTGGCCCGTGACACCGGCGCGCGGAATGTGCGGGAGGCGTGGCAGGCGCGAGAGGTGCGAGAGTTGCGGGAGGTGCGCGCGGTGGCCGGCCCGCTCTCAGTCCACCAGCGCCTGTATGGCCTGCAACTGCGCCGCCAGCCCGGGCCGCGCGGCTGGAAAAGTCTCCTCGAAGGCGGCGGTGCCTACCGTGAAACCCGCGGCACCGCTGGCAAGCACGGCCGCGATGCGTTCGCTGCGATCAATGGAGCCGGCCACGACCACGGGCTTGTCCACCGCATCGCAGACCGCCTTGATCAGGGCCGGCACGTCGCCCCGGAAACGGTAGGCCAGCAGGTCCAGGCCATGAACGCCCTCCAGCCCCGCGATGCGGCGCGCGCTGGCCACGATGTCCTCGGCCGGCCCTGAAAGCACGCTCGGATGCCCGCTGATCCTGCCGGGAAACGGATAGTAGGCAATGCCGCTGCCGCGCAGCACGGGCAGCACCGCCTCGGGGCGCGTGCCGCCCATGAGAACGTCCACACCGAGCTCGACGGCCGCGCGGGCCGAAGCCACCTCGCTGGCCTCGTCCAGGCTGACGACTTCCAGATAGACCCTGGCACCGCCCGCGCGGATGTCCCGGGCCAGCTCGCGCAGCTGTGGCAGGGGCAGGCCTATGTCCTTGAAGCCCACATGGCGCACGCCCTGGGCCAGCACTTCGCGCAGCCGCTCGCGCGCATCGGCAATGGTCTTGTCCTGCTGCGTGAGCATGAAGATGAAGTCCGGGCGCTGCGCCTGCCCGCTGGCGCCGGAGCGGCCCGCCTGCACCATGGCCGCCGCCTGGCGCAGCGCGCAGGCCAGGCTGGCATGGTCCGCACGGCCCGTGCCGGCGATGTCGAAGGCCGTGCCGTGGTCCACCGAGGTGCGCACGAAGGGCAGGCCCACGGTAATGTTCACGCCCTGCTCGACGCCCAGGTACTTCACGGGAATCAGCCCCTGGTCATGGTATTGGGCGACCACCACGTCGAACTCGCCCCGGCGTGCCCGCATGAAGACCGTGTCGCCCGGCCAGGGGCCGTTGGCGTCTATGCCTTCGGCCCGTGCGGCTGCAATGGCGGGGATGATCACCGAGCGGTCCTCGTCCCCGAACAGCCCGTTCTCGCCGGCATGCGGATTGAGGCCCGCCACGGCCACACGGGGCCGGGCGATGCCGAACGCCCGGCAGGCCCGGTGCGCAAGGCGGATGGCACGCAGTTCGTTGTCCGGCGTGACTGCGGCAATGGCCTGCTGCAGCGGCACGTGGATGGAGACCAGCAGCACCCGCAGCTCGTCATTGGCGAGCATCATGGCGAAGTCGCGCGTGCCCGAGCGCTCGGCCAGCATCTCGGTATGGCCGGGGTGGGGGCAGCCCGCGGCGCGCAGCGCCTCCTTGTGGATGGGGGCGGTCACCAGGCCTGCGACTTCGCCGGCCAGGGCCAGGTCGATGCCGCGCTGTATGTAGGCATGACAGGCGGCCCCGGCGCGCGCATCGATGCGTCCCCAGGCCAGGTCCTCGGGCAGCCGGTCCCCGGTCTGGAGCACGAAGAAGGTGGCGGGTGGCACGGTGGCGGGAACCTGGGCCGGCGTGTCGATGACTTGGATGCGCGGGTGCACGCCCAGCATGTCGGCTGCCCGCTGCAGCCGCCCCGTGTCGCCGATGACGAAAAAAGGCGCATGGGGCCGGGCAGGGTCCATGGCCAGTTTGACGATGACCTCGGGACCTATGCCCACGGGATCGCCCATGGTGATGGCCAGGGGTGCAGGGGCGATGGCGGGGGCTTCGTTCATGGTCATTGCTGAAAGCTCAATCGATGGAGGTACTTTGCATGAAAATCGCACTGCAGAAAATCGATATGGATTCAGTATTCAGTTGATCAAAAGTCAACTGGAATCTCTCCCCACTCCCTTTCTTCGATGTGTCCGATGTGTCCGATGCCGTCCTCCAGTCCCATGGCCCCACCCACCCATATGCCGCCGCTGTCCGCCCTGCGCGCCTTCGAGGCCACGGTGCGCCATGGCAGCGTTTCCAAGGCCGCGCGCGAGCTGCACCTGACCGATGGCGCCGTGAGCCGCGCCGTGCGCGACATGGAAGAGGCGCTGGGCTTCGCGCTGTTCCAGCGCAGCAACCGCAGCATCATTGCCACTCCCACGGCACGTGTGCTGGCCGAGGAGGTGGCCCTGGCGCTGGAGCGCCTGCGCGGCGCGCTGGGCCGTGCGCGGCAGGCCGCCGGGCCGGACCGGCCGCTGGTGCTGTCCTGCGAGCCCACCTTTCTGATGCGCTGGCTGATTCCCCGCCTGGGCGGTTTGCAGGAAGCGATCGGCACGCAGCGCGAGCTGCGCCTGGTGTCGGCCGGCGGCTCGGTGCCCTTTGCGCGTGAAGGCATCGATCTGGCCATACGCCGCGCGGATTTCGACATGGGCGCCGATGTGGTTGCCGAGCCCTTTTTGCAGGAGCACGTGGGTCCCGTCTGCCGGCCTGCACTTGCGAAGACGCTGGCACGCTCCGGGCCGCTGGGCGGCGTGCTGCTGCACACGGCATCGCGCCCGGACGCATGGCGGCATTGGAGCGAGCTGACCGGCGTGCTGCTGCAGCCCGGGCGCGAGGCCCGCTTCGAGCATTTCTACCTGAGCCTGCAGGCCGCCGTTGCCGGGGCGGGCATTGCCATCGGGCCGCTGGCGCTGGTGGCCGACGATCTGGCCAGCGGCACCCTGTGCGCGCCGCGCGGCTTTGTGGCCGACGGCTCGCACTACGTGCTCATGTCACCCAGGCCGGTGCATGACGAGGCCCGCTTCGCCCTGGTGCTGGAGTGGCTGCGCACGCAGACATTGCCGCTGGCGCGGGCCGACGCATGACTTGCGCCTGCCCGGCTTCACTGGTCGTGCTCGGACAGCTCCCGCCAATGCGTGCGGGTGAATGCATAGACGGTTTCCAGCGCCGGTGACAGGCTGCGCGCGCCCATGCGCGCCATGCCGTAGCGGCCGCAGCGCCGGGGATCGGCGGGGAGGGGCACTTCGGCCATGGTGCCGCTGGCGCGCTCCTGGCGCGTGATGGACAGCACGCCGAACAGCAAGGTGTCCGTGGCCAGGGTCACGCTGCGCAGCAGTTCCAGGTTGTTGCAGTGCAGGGTGAACAGCTTGTCGGGCTCGGCGCCCTCGCCCCACAGCTCGGCCAGCTGCCGCGCCATGGCCGTGCTCAGCGTGGTGGTGGCCAGGGGGTAGCGGCGGATCTCGTCCATGCCGGGGTTTTGCAGCACGGGGTGGCCCGCGCGGCAGACCAGGCCGGCGGGCAACTCGCCCAGCAGCTCCATGTCCACGTCATCGGCGGCGCGCAGCACATAGGCGTCGCCGACGATGGCGTCTATCGATTCATTGCGCAGCAGCTCCAGCAGGGCGCTGGTGGCACCCATCTCGGTGCGCACCTTGATGCGCGGATGCGCCTGCGCCATGTGGATCAGAAAGGGCTTGAGCAGCAGTGCCGCGGGGGCCGGCGCCACGCCAATGGCCAGTGCACCCTCCTGGCCGCCGCGCAGCAGCTCCAGGTCGCGCCGCAGCTGGGTTTCCTCCAGCCGCATGCGGCGTGCGCGCTCGGCCACCAGTTCGCCGAAGACCGTCAGCCGGGCACGCCGCGCGCCCCGGTCGAACAGCTGCGCCCGGAGCTCGTCTTCCAGCGCGCGGATGCTTCGGCTCAGCGCCGGCTGGGTCAGGTGCACGGCGCGCGCCGCGTCTGAAAAAGTGCCGTGCTCGACGATGGCCAGCAAGTGCCGCAGCTTCTGGGTATCCATGCGTGGTCCTCATGGTTTGTTGGCAAATTTCTCATTTGAATTATAGGTAGGCACTTCCTAAGATCGCATCCATGGACATTGAAACGTCCTATAGAGCGGCCACAACCGCCAACTCTTTCATCGGAGCAAAAGGAGACAAACCATGCTCAAGCTGTTCATCGGCATAGGCATCCCGTACATCGCGGTGATCGGCCTGCTTCCCTGGGTCGCGTCCGTCGATCGCCATCTGCTCGGCGTGCCCTTCATCTACCTGTGGATCTTCATGTGGTTCGTGCTGACGTCGCTGTGCATGCTCGTGTGCTGGCTGATGTTCGACCGCCACGAAGCCGACGACGTGCAGTCGGCCTGAAGGGAGCACCGCCATGACCACCGCAGTCTTTCTGGGCTTCATCGCACTGTCCCTGTACCTGGCCATCCGCTCGCGCACGGGCAAGGGTGCGCAAAGCGTGCATGACTTCTTCGTCGCCTCGCGCCAGTTCGGCGCCTACCTGGTGTTCTTCCTCGCCGCCGGCGAGATCTACAGCATCGGCACCATGGTCGGCTTTCCCGGCGGCATCTACGCCAAGGGGCCGACCTATGGCGTCTGGTTCCTGGGCTACATCCTGCTGGCCTATCCGCTGGGCTACTTCCTCGGCCCCATGATCTGGAAGGCCGGCCTGCGCCACAACGCCATCACGCTGCCGGACCTGTTCAAGGGCCACTTCGGCAGCCGCGCGCTGGAGCTGATCGTGGCCGGCTCGGCCATCCTGTTCCTGCTGCCCTGGGGCCAGCTGCAGTTCACGGGGCTGGTGGCGGCGCTCAAGGGGCTGGGCTGGAACTTCCAGCCGCTGCACCTGCTGCTGATCTCGGCGGGCCTGGCCTTCACCTACATCGCCATCTCCGGCGTGCGTGCCTCGGCCTACATCGCCATCCTCAAGGACATCCTCATGGTGGTGGCCATCATCGCCACGGGCGTGGCCGTGGGCTGGCATGCCGGGGTGGGCGATGTGTTCGCCGCCGCCAGTGCCAAGGTCAGCAACCACATGACCGATACGCAGCTGCGCTTTTCCATGAGCACCATGCTGTTCCAGGCGCTGGGCTTTTACATGATGCCGTTCGCCGTGCAGAACTTCTTCACGGCCAAGAGTTCGCACACCATCCGCCGCACCCAGATCGCCATGCCGCTGTACATGCTGATGTACCCGTTCCTGGTGCTGGCCTCGTACTACGCCATCAGCCAGAACCTGGAACTGGCATCGCCCAACGAGGCTTTCTTCGCCGCTGCCGTGCGCCTGCTGCCCGACTGGCTGCTGGGCCTGGTCGCCGCAGGCGCCGCGCTGTCGGGCCTGCTGGTGCTGGCGGGCATCTGCCTGGCCATCGGCCCCATCGTGGCGCGCAACCTGCTGCCCGGCCTGCCCGAGGCCAAGCAAAAGCAGGGCGCCAAGGTAGTGATCGTCATCTACCTGCTGCTGTCCATCGTGATGACGCTGCTCACCCCCAACCTGATGCTGACCCTGATCAACACTACCTACTACGGCGTGACGCAGTTCTTCCCGGGAATGATGGCCATCCTGTTTGGCTGGCGCATCCGGCCCCTGGCCATTGCCCTGGGCATCGTCTGCGGGCAGGCGCTGGCCATCGTGCTGTACCTGCAGCAACCGGACTTCGGCGGCATCAACCTGGGCTTCATCAGCCTGGCGCTGAACCTGCTGGTCACGGCCATCGTCCACTGCCTGCCGCGTGCGGCTCACGTCAAGACCGCCTGAGGGAAACATCCCCATGAACCAAGAAACCAGCGAGCGCGTGCGCATCTTCGCGGCGCGCACCATCCTCACCATGAACCCGGCCCAGCCACAGGCCACCCATGTGGCCGTGCGGGGCAGCACGGTGCTGGCGGTGGGCGGGGAGGCCGACATGGCCGCCTGGCCCGATGCCGAACGCATCGACCACCTGCACGGCAAGGTGCTCATGCCCGGCCTGATCGAGGCCCACAGCCACCTGATGGAAGGCGCCATGTGGGATGCGGTCTACCTGGGCTACTTTGACCGCCGCGATCCCGACGGGCGGCTGTGGCCCGGCCTGCGCACGCTGGACGCCGTGCTGGCCCGCCTGGCCGAGGCCGAGCGTGCCCTGCCCGACGCGCAGGCCACGCTGCTGGCCTGGGGGTTCGATCCCATCCTCTTTGGCAGCAGCCGGCTGTCGGTGCGCGAGCTGGACCGCGTCTCGCGCACGCGGCCCATCGTCATCCTGCACGCCAGCGTGCACCTGATGAATGTGAACTCGGCCATGCTGGCGCTGGCCGGCATCGACGAGGACACCGATATCGACGGCATCCACAAGGACTCCGAGGGCCAGCCCACGGGCGAGCTGCAGGAATTCGCCGCCATGTATCCCGTGCAGAAGGTGATCGGCAGCGCGCTGTCGCTGGCCGCTGCCGAGCAGCGCGAGGCCATCTGGAAGTTCGGCCGCGTGGCCCAGCTCGCGGGTGTGACCACGGCCACCGACCTGGTCAGCGATCTCTCGCCCCAGGGCCTGGCCGCGCTGCGCGAAGTGACGGGCGACGCGGCCTATCCGCTGCGCATCGTCCCGGCCTTTGCGCCGCAGCGCAACCCGGAAGGCGGCGCCGCGCGCGTGCACGCCGCTGCCGCATCGTCGGCCAGCGACAAGCTGCAGTTCGGCCCCGTCAAGTTCATCGTGGATGGCTCCATCCAGGGCTTCACCGCGCGCCTGCGCGCTCCCGGCTACGCGGGCGGGCAGCCCAACGGCCTGTGGCTGATTCCGCCGTCGCAGCTGCCCGCGCTGTTCGAGCCCTTCCACCTGGCCGGGCTGCAACTGCATATCCACACCAACGGAGACGAGGCCACCGAGGTGGTGCTGGATGTGATCGAGGACCTGCTGGCCAGGCACCCGCGCGCCGACCATCGCCACACCCTGCAGCACTGCCAGCTGGCCAGCAGCGCCCAGCTGCAGCGCGCCGCGCGCCTGGGAATGTGCGTCAACTTCTTCTCCAACCACCTCTATTACTGGGGCGATGCGCACGCCGGGCAGACCGTGGGCATCGAGTGGGCGTCACGCATGAATGCGGCGGGCACGGCACGGCGCCTGGGCATGGACTTTTCCATGCACTCCGATGCGCCCATCACCCCCATCAACCCCTTGTTCACCGCCTGGTGCGCCGTGCAGCGCGAAACCGCGTCAGGCCGCGTGCTGGGCGAGGCCGAGCGCCTGTCGGTGGACGATGCCCTGCACGCCATCACCATGGGCGCGGCCCGTACCCTCAAGCTGGAGCAGCGCGTGGGCAGCATCGAGCCCGGCAAGCTGGCGGACTTCGCCGTGCTGGAAGACGATCCCCGCGCGGTGGCGCCTGCCGCCCTCAAGGACGTGAAGGTCTGGGGCACCGTGCTGGGCGGGCGCATCTTCCCCGCGCCTGGGTCCCAGCCATGAGCACGCCGGCCGTCGCGGCGCAGCGGGCGCCCATTCCCATGGTCGTCGTGGGCGGCTATCTGGGCGCGGGCAAGACCACCTTGCTCAACCGGCTGCTGGAGCGCGCCGATGGCCTGCGCGTGGCCGTGCTGGTCAACGACTTCGGCGAGATCAACATCGACGCCGCCCTGATCCGCACACGCAGCAGCGACGTGCTGCAGCTGGAAAACGGCTGCATCTGCTGCTCCATCGGCGGGCGGCTGGCCGAGGCCCTGGCCGCCGTGGGCGCGCGGCCCGACCGCCCGGACCTGTTGGTCATCGAGGCCAGCGGCGTCTCCGACCCCGTGCGCATCGCCCAGGTCGGCATGCTCGACCCCGCGCTGCAGCTCAACGCCATCCTGGTGGCGGTGGATGTCCAGGACGTCGATGAGCAACTGTGCGACCCGCTGGTCGGCGACATGGTCCGCCGCCAGATCGCCGGCGCGACGGCGCTGGTGCTGACCAAGGCGGATCTGGTGGAGCCATCGAAGTTCGATCGTGCAAAAAGCCGCCTCGCCGCTCTCGCCCCCCACACCCAGGTGCTGACCGCGCAGCATGGCGACATTCCCATGGCCTTGTTCCTCGATGCAGTTCCCCGGCCGCGCCGTTCGCAGGGTTTGCTGGGAGCGGGCGGCGTCTGGCAGGGCGCCGTCAATGGCATGGCCGGCATAGGCAGCTTCTCGTACACCACGCACCGATGCTTCGACAAACAGCGGCTCAGGCAAGCGCTGCGCACCCTGCCCGTGCCCCTGCTGCGGGCCAAGGGCATCGTGCGGATGGCGGACCACTGCAGCGGCCAGGAAATCCATTGGGTGGGCGGGCGACTGCGCGTCACAAAGCTGCCTGTGGCACAGATCCGCGAATCCGCCCTGGTTTTCATTGGCTGCTTTGGAGACGAAGCGCGGCAACTTCTGTGCAAGCACTTGGACAGTGCGCTGGTAGAGGCTGATTAGGGGGCCTTATCTAAGGGCACCCAGCGGACGCGCCGTGTGCACGTCAGGTTGGGGGTAAGGGTGGATAAGCCCGTGTGGAAAAGAAGGGCTTTTTGAGAACCTCAAAGATAGCTTGCTACAAGAAAAATAGCTGCCGAGTCAATTAACCATTGACTTTGGACTCCCCGTTCGACTGGCGCATCTAGGTGCAACAAGTGAGCTTGCTTATCAGACGGCTCCTGTTTTTCTATGTCTGCCTGGTTTTATGTTGTGTATAAATGTAGAATTTTTGAAAAATTCAATTGACCGCAGATTGTGATTGAGTCATCCAAGGCACACTGCAAGGCGAAAGCATGAGTGCTGACTTGGCGTTAAAAATGATGTCGGACCTGTTCTGGACGGGTCTGATCGTATGTCTCCCGATACTGGGCCTGACCATGCTGACCGGATTGCTCATCAGCGTGGTGCAGGTGGTCACGCAAATCCAGGAAATGTCGCTGACTTTCGTTCCGAAGCTGTTCGTGGCTGCCGTCGTGCTGGTCGTTTGCGGCCCCTGGATGCTGAAGAAACTGGGGCAGTTCGCAACCCAGCTCTGGACGCGCATTCCGGCGATGTTCTGAATCCCCACGATATGGATTCCCTGCCGCATCACTGGCTGCCGGCGATCGCTGGCACCTGGCTTCACGACGCGTGGTTAAAAGCTTTTCTTCCCTCGTTGCGGTTGGCTGTCGTGCTGGCAATGACGCCCGTGCTGTATGCCATGCCCATTCCCGGGCGCGTGCGTGCGCTGCTGGTGATCGGCCTGTCCTGGACGATGGGGCAATTGCTGTCGTTGCCACCGGCAGCGGCCGCACTGAGCATGGGTGGATTGCTCCAGGCGGCATGCGTGGAGGTGGCGCTGGGCATTGTGCTGGCGTTGGGCGTGCTGCTGGCATTCGCAGCCTTCTCCCTGGCGGGCAATCTTCTCGATGTGCAGATCGGGTTTGGCATTGCGCAAGTGTTCGATCCCGTGGGTAACAAGGCCGCGCCGCTGCTGGTGTCGGCATTCAACTATGTGGCCGTGGTCGGTTTCGTGCTGATCGATGGCCATCACAGCCTGTTGCGGGCTCTCGCCTACAGCTTCGAGCTGTTTCCGGCCGGTGCGAACTGGCCATTGGTTCTCGCCTCGGGCCCCGTTTTCAAGCAGGCCAGCGGGATGTTCATTCTTGGATTTGCGCTGGCCGCCCCTGTGGTGTTCTGTATTTTGCTTGTGGAGTTCGCCTTGGGCCTGGTCGCCAGAAATCTTCCGCAGATCAATATGTTGGTACTGGGCATTCCGGCCAAGATCGTTGTCGGGTTTGCCGTGATGTCGCTGTGGTTTGCAGGAATGGGTGGCGCCATGAACCGGGTCTACATGGGAATTTTCGACATGTGGGCGGCCGTCTTTCTCACTGCGTCCCATGGGGCGGGAGCGCGCTGATGGCCGAGCAGGATCTGGACCGCAATGAGACGGCCACCCCTTACAAGCTGCAAAAGGCCAGGGAAAAGGGCCAGGTTTCCAAGAGTTCCGACGTGGTGTCGGCCCTGGTGTTCACGGTTGCCGTTGCCTACCTCTCGTGGCAAGGATGGGATATGGCGCTTCGCCAGTTCCGGCTTGACCAGTTGCTGGTCATTCAAAGCTCTGCGGCCGGCCCCGGCGCTGAAATGCTGTGGCCCCTGATTGCCGGCATGCTCAAGGAAGCATTGGCCTGGCTGGCGCCGTTCGCGTGCACCGTGATGATTGCCGCGGTGGTCGGCAATGCGATGCAGACGGGGCCGGTTCTCTCGGTGGAGCCCGTGGTTGCCGATTTCAACCGCCTCAATCCTGCCAATGGCATCCAGCGCGTGCTGTCCATGCGAGCCCTGTTTGACGCAGCCCGCGCCTGCGTCAAACTGGGTTTGCTGATCGCAGTCGCCTATTTCTCTCTCAAGGACCTGGCGCCCCAGTTCTACAGCCTTTCCGGCCTGTCACCCCAGGGCTATCTCAAGACGCTGATTGCCGACCTGGGCAGCCTGGGTTTCAAGATGGCATTGCTGATGGCCATCATCGCTGCCGTTGACTGGGTGTTCACGCGCCGCGAATTCGCCAAGAAGATGCGCATGAGCAAGCGCGAAGTCAAGGATGAGCACAAGCAGCGCGAGGGCGACCCGCGGGTGAGGGCGCGACTGCGCGACCTGCAGCGTGAGGCGCGCAAACGAAGCAAGGCCCTGCACCAGACCCGCAATGCCGATGTGGTGCTCACCAATCCCACACACGTTGCCGTTGCGCTGCGCTATGTCCATGGGGAAATGGACTCGCCTCAAGTGGTTGCCAAGGGCGCAGGCCATCTGGCGGCTGCCATGCGGCAGATCGCAGCCAGGCACCGCATTCCTGTCGTGCGCAGTCCTGCGCTGGCCCGCCGCCTGTTCAGTGAACTCGATGTGGAGCACCACGTGCCGCCGCACCTGTTTGCCGATGTGGCCCGCATCATCGTGTGGATCTTCGCCATGCGCGAGCGCTCGGCGGCGGGGGCTGCGCCATGAAATCCCTGCAACGCTTTTTCGGCAGGCACAGCGATGTGGCCATGGTCCTGCTGGTCCTCGGTGTGCTGGTGGTGCTGTTTGCGCCCATCCCCAGCGGACTGCTGGATTTCCTGATCCTGACCAACTTCAGCTTCGCCTTCCTGATCCTTCTGCTGACCTTCTACATGGCCAGGCCGGTGGAGTTTTCCACCTTTCCGTCCCTGCTGCTGATCGCCACCTTGTTCCGGCTATCGCTCAATGTGGCGGCCACGCGGTTGATCCTGTCGGATGGAGACGCCGGACGCGTCATCGGCGCCATTGGCGCCTATGTGGTGGGGGGCAACTATGTGATCGGCCTCATCGTCTTCCTCATCCTCATCGTGGTGCAGTACGTCGTGGTCACGAACGGTGCACAGCGCATCTCGGAAGTGGCGGCGCGATTCACGCTGGACAGCATGCCGGGGCAGCAGATGAGCATCGATGCCGACCTGAACATGGGCTTCATCGACCAGGCCGAGGCACAACGGCGCCGCAAGAACATCGAGAAGGAAGCCGGCTTCTATGGCGCCATGGATGGCGCGAGCAAATTCGTCAAGGGCGATGCCATCGCGGGCATCATCATCTTGCTGATCAACATCATCGGCGGCCTGGTCATCGGGGTGATGCAGCACAAGCTGCCATGGGCACAGGCCCTCAAGACCTATTCATTGCTGACCATAGGCGATGGCATCGTCACCCAGGTCCCGGCGCTGATCATTGCCGTGGGCACCGGCATCATCGTGACGCGCTCGGCCTCGGACGGCAACCTGAGCCAGGAGGTGCTGCGCCAGATCACCTCCTTCCCCAAGACGCTGCTGCTGGTGGGTGCCGCGCTGACGGGCCTGCTGTTCTTTCCAGGAATTCCAGCCCTGCCGACTTTGGTGCTGATCGCTGTCGTTGCCGCAGTGGCGTGGGTGGTCTACCGCAACGCCAGCAACTCCGCCGAGGATGGCACGGCGCCGGCCGATGCGCAGGATGCCGCACAGCCAGCCGATGCGGCACAGAAAGGGGAGGATGACCCCTATGCGTCGCTGCAGGTGGAGCCCATCGAAGTCCATGTGGGCAGCGAGTGGGCGGCCCTGGTCAGCCAGCCCGGCAGTGTCCTCATGGATCGCATCGCCACCTTCCGCAAGCAGCATGCCCAGGACCTGGGCCTGGTCCTGCCACGTGTGCGCTTCAAGGACGTTGCGCGACTGGGGCAGGACCGGTACGAGATCCATATCGACGGCGTGGTGTGCGGGCGGGGCGAGGCGCGGGCCGACCGCCTGCTGGCCATCCATCCGACGGGCAGGACCGATGGAATGCCCGGGGAGCCCACGCGGGACCCGACCTACGGCCTGCCCGCGCTCTGGATCGAGGAGCACCAGCGCGCCGCCGCCACGGTCGCCAAGTTCACGCTGGTTGACGCGCCCACTGTCTTCATGACGCATCTGACGGAAGTGCTGCGACGCGAATCGGCCACGCTGCTGACGCGGGCCGAGGTGGACCGGCTGCTCAATCGCGTGCGCCAGAACCAGGCCAGCCTGGTGGAAGAGTTGATTCCGACCGTGCTGTCCGTCAGTGACGTACAGCGTGTGCTGCAGAACCTGTTGCGCGAGAAGGTGTCGATACGGCATGTGGAAGCCATCCTGGAAACCTTGGCGGATGCCGGACGCCAGACCAAGGACGTACTGCATCTGACCGAGATGGTGCGTCTGCGCCTGGGTCACGCCATCTGCCAGGGGCTGGCGGGCGAAGGCGCCGCCCTGCATGTCATCACGCTCGACCCGGCCATAGAAAGCCAGCTGCTGCAAGGCCTGCAGTCCGCGCAGGCCGGCCTGCGCGCCGACGACGGCGCGGCCGCCCCGGCGTCCTTCGCGCTGGAGCCCAAGCTGGCTGAACAAATGATGCTCAAGCTCATGCAGCAGACCGAGCGGATGATGAAAAGCAATCTGCTTCCCGTGCTGCTGTGCGCCCCCGAGCTGCGCCGGCATGTACGCCTGCTGTCCGAGCGGATGATGCCCCACCTGCGGGTGCTGTCCATGGCCGAGGTGCCCCAGGCCATCGAGCTCAAGTCCTATGCCGTCGTGAGCCTCTAGCGGCCCGCATCCTCCCATTCCCATTGCTCCCCAGACCATGCAAGAAGTACTCGCCCTCGCGCTGCAATCCATGCAGCAGGACATGCAGCGACTGGACCGGACAGGCCTGAACCTGGCCAATGCCCTGACGCCGGGCTACCAGCGCGAGGTCGTCTCGGCGCGGCCCTTGCGGCTGGGCACTCCCTCGTTCGCCGCGATGGTCGGCACGGCAGCAGCCGCCGCCGAGAGCGCGCCGGCTGCGTCACCCCATGCGCCTGCTGCCGGCCTGCTGGTGCAGACCGACCACCGCCCCGGCACGCTTCGCTCCACGGGGCAGAACCTGGATGTCGCCCTGGCCGGCGCAGGCTATTTCGAGGTGAGCACGCCCGGTGGACCGGCCTACACGCGCCAGGGCAGTTTCAGGCTCGACGCACAGGGGCGCCTGGTTACCGCCCAGGGCCATGCCGTCATGGGGAGAGGTGGCGAGATCCTCCTGCAGTCAAGCCAGGTGCGCATCGATGCCCAGGGAAACATCTTCGACGGGGATGGGGTGGGCCGCACGGACAGACCCGTCGCGCAGTTGAAGGTGGTCGAGGCGCCGCAGCCCTCGCAACTGCGGCGCCTGGGCGAAGGTCTCATGTCCATCGATGGCCAGCCCGGACAGCTTGCCGATGCCGATATCCGCATACAGCAGGGCTTTGTGGAGAACTCCAACGTCAGCTCCATGCACGAGATGGTGCAACTGATGCAGACCATGCGGCATTTCGAGTCCATGCAGAAGGTGGCGCTGGGCTATGACGAGATGACCGGCCAGGCCATACGCAAGCTGGGAGAACTGTGATGGCACATCTTCGCTGCGGTTGTTCCGCCTGCTTCGGCAGCCCGGACTCCGGCAAGCATCCGTTTTGCAAGACGCGCCAGGTCATTGCACCTGGCCAATTTCTGGAGGCAGATTTCCATGTATGACGCTTTGTACATCGGCGCGACCGGCATGCAGGCGCAGCAGCTCAACGTCGAGACCATCGCCAGCAACCTGGCCAACGTCAACACGGCAGGCTACAAGCGGTCGCGGGTCAGCTTCTCCGATCTGGTCGCCCTGGATCCGGCACGCCGTACGGCGGCCCTGGCCGGGCCCGACGCGGGCCTGCTTGCGCCGGTGATGCGCATGGGTGCCGGGGTGGGCGTGGCGGGCATCTCCAAGCTCTTCGACGCAGGCGATATCAAGAAGACCGACCTGCCCATGGACATCATCGTTCAGGGTGAAGGTTTCTTCGAGGTACAGACACCCGATGGAACTCCCGCGTACACACGCGGCGGCACCTGGACGGTCAACCGGGACGGCAACCTGGCCACATCCGCAGGCCTGGCCCTGAAGCCGGCGATCGCGGTTCCAGACGATGTGCAGGCGCTGGTCGTGCAGCCCGATGGGCGCGTGCAGGCACGCGTGGCCGGGCAGCAAAGCCTTGCGGACCTGGGCAAGATCGATCTGGTCCGCTTTGCCAATCCCCAGGGCCTGGCTGCGCAGGGCGACAACCTGTACCGCAGCAGTGCCGCGTCGGGCGAGGCACTGCTGGTGCGTCCGGGCGAAGAGGGCGCGGGCCACATTGCGCAGGGCTACCTGGAGGCCTCCAACGTGAAGATGGTGGACGAGATGGTCAACCTGATGCTGGCCCAGCGCACCTATGAGGCCAACACCAAGATCGTCCAGGCCGCCGACGACATGATGGGCATGGTCAACGGATTGCGGCGATGAGGCGGATGCAGGCTCTCTTGCCCGTGGCCGCGCTGGCGACTGCGTGCTGCGCTCCCGCCTGGGCGGTGCCTGCGCAGGCGTGGCTGCGCGTTGAGCTGCGTCCTCAGGTGACGGTGCAGCATTCCAGCGTGCGGCTTGCAGACATTGCGGTGCTGACCAGCTCCGACCTGGGCATGCTGCGCCGCGCGCTGGCCATACCGCTGGGACAGGCTCCGCGCCCGGGAGAAAGCGCCGTGCTGGAAAGCGAGCGGCTGGGCTACTGGCTCAGAAGCCGCACAGGACTCAGAGAGGACCAGATCGACTGGCGCGGGCCCCGCCAGACGGCCATCGTCACGGCCGTGCAGGAGATTGCGGGCGAGCAGGTGGCTGCCCAGGCGAAGGCCGCTCTGGCCGAACACCTGCAGTCGATGGCCCGCCAAAAGGGCCTGGAACTTTCACGCCTGGACATTGATCCTGTGGCCCTGCCTGTGTCCGTGGAGGTGCCCATGCAGGGGCGTCGCCTGCAGGTGCGCCCTCTGAGCGCGACACGGATGAGCCCGCGCATGCTGGTCTGGGTCGATGTTTTCTCTGGCGACCGCCATGTGCGCGCCATTCCCGTGCGATTTGAAGTGGCTGCCTTTGCCCGGTTGCCGGTCGCCTCGCATGCCATGCCGGCCGGCTCGCCCGTGCAGGCCGACGGCATGGAGCTGCGCGAGATCGATGTGACCGCAATGCCAGGCCTGTCCGGCCTGTCCGCCTTGCCCGGTGGCGTCCGGGTGGATGCACCGGCCGGAGCCGATGCGGACGCGCCCGTGCTGCGCCGCGCGCTGCAGGCAGGTGACGTCGTTTCTGCAGACAGCCTGCTGGCCAGGCCTGCCGTGGTGCGGGGTGAATGGGCCAGCCTGGTGACGCGCCAGGGGCCGCTGTCGC
>Ga0207709_10000315_pt1 | contig 52787 bp, 41 predicted proteins | sample KBSM34metaG_FD_184397 | JGI IMG/M metagenome (GOLD analysis project Ga0207709, IMG submission 184397) | Miscanthus rhizosphere microbial communities from Kellogg Biological Station, Michigan, USA - KBS M3-4 metaG (SPAdes) (version 2) | ecosystem: Host-associated > Plants > Roots > Rhizosphere >...
AAATAATGGTTAAAAGTCTTCCTTGCTGATATCCTGAAATCATATGGGGTTGTGTCGTTTTCTGATAGGTTTCGCGTCTCAGCTTTTTCAGTATTTCTGATTCTGAAGAAGCATGTGCCTCCAAATACCTGTCCATTTCAGGATTCTTTTCTTCAAAAAAACTCATAAAAATTTAATTTAAACAAATTTAAGGATTTTAAAATTTCTTTTTGAGTAACCCTTGTTTCTATTCCATGTACAAAACAAAAAAAGAGAGAAATCAATCTCTCTTTATATACTTGCTTCCAGGTAGAAGAAATCATTAGTAAGCTATACAGTACTGACCAGGTGTACCGCATACCCATCCTTCGCAGCAGTCTTCTGTAACGCGACAAATAATCTGAGGGTTGCACCAACGGATAGCACCTTGTACTTCTTTCATCTGTTCTCTTGAAAGTTTTTTTGAATTTTTCATATTTATTTTGTTTAGTATTATTTTCCTACTCTTTAAGATTTTCGGATACCTCTGTATTATATTTCCTTTTATAGAGATTTAAATATACACAATATTCATTAACTAATAACATGATTCAATGTAATTTAAAACGTAATTACTTGTGTTTTTGTTAATTTTTCACACAGAGCATCTTGAGCAAATACGTTTCATAGGAATTTTGTTTTTCTAGATTCTATTCAGAAATCGCTATAGATATGATCGAGTTATCAGGAAAATCCCCATATAAAATACCGTGAAAATACGGATGTTTTTGCTGCTACAATATGTATAATTTTGCGAGTAGAACAAAGGGTAAAAACACTACGAAAATGATTGCAGAAGAAAAACAAACTAACCGTGAGAATCAAAAAAATGTTTTACTGAAAAGTAAGACACCTTCTTCTGCAAAAAAAACGAAGACTGAAATATCCAATTCATTTTTGCAAAAAATTATTTCTCTCCTAAAAAAGGAAGAATTAATTTGATTAAAAAACATATCCCGAATTACTTCGGGATTTTTTTATATAGATCTTGAAGGTAAATAGTGATTACCTTTGATTTTTATTTCTCTGGTTGATTTCTCCCTTATCTTAAAATATCTTTTCACAACTATCATTTATACTCTTCTATTATTTTATTCAGAGCCGTGATCTGTTTATTGACACTTTCAGCTTTTTGCGGATTCAGTTTCAGAAATTCCATTTTTTTTGTCAGCCCTTCTTTCAACATCTGAGAAACCATCGCTTTGGCTTGTGCATTTTTTAACATCTCAGTTTTTGCCTGACTTAAAATTCTAACAATACCCTCCGTAGCTGCTGCATTATCAGAAGTCATAATCCAATTAAAGCCTTCCTCAGAAGATTTTCCAAGTTCCGGATTCTGAGGCTTAATAAACGGATAAAATGCCACAATAGAAGTAATATTCTTCATTTGGGAGGTCACTTTATTTTTAACAACAATGGGAATCATTTTAATAAGCATATCTTTGGACGCATCGGAAAGATCAATTTTATCCGCCAAATCATCTGCTTTTGAAGGCTCTACTGTTATCATGGCTAGCCACGCACTTCCTCTTACGGCATTGGACGTAGCATTCAATCCCTTTTCAAATAAAGGAAAATACTTTTTATTCTTTGTTTTTGCTAACGCTGAAATAGCGGCTGCCTGCACCAATGTTTTAGGATCATTGGCTGCTAATTTTTCAATATCAGGAATTAATATTTTCCCCTGCTCAGGCTTGGAAACATCTAGTATTTCCAATGCTTTGATACGGATTCTGAAGAAAGGATCTTTAAGGGCGGCAGATAATAATTTGACAGATGCAGGATCATCCAGATTCTCTTTTATGCCTGTCAATGCTTTATAACGACTTGAAAATTCTTTAGAGTTAACGAATTGCATTAGATATTGCGTAGCAGTTTTCTTATCCGTAATCTCGGAAACCAATATTCCATCTGCATTTATATTGACTACATCCGGATTTTTAGAAACATTAAAGCTAAAAGTATTTTTCGCTTTGGCAGCAACCCATACATTATGCCGTACCGGCTTCCCATTGTCATAAATGTCAATGGCTAAAGGAAACTCAAACTCTTTTTCCTGAGACTGATTGACTGTAACTTCTACCTGTTTTTTTACGGGCTCAAAAGTATAGGAGTAGTTTAATTGAGGATTTCCACTGCCATAATACCATTGATTGAAAAACCAATTCAGGTCTTTTCCTGATATTCTCTCAAATGACAGCCTCAATTGCTCAGCCTCTGCATTTTGATATTCATAGGTTTTTAAATAATCGGTCATTCCGGCGAAAAAAGCTTCATCACCCAGATAATTTCTAAGCATGTGAAGAATCCCCCCTCCCTTTTGATACGATACTAAATCAAAAACATCCTCGGAGGAATCATAATCAAACCTTACAAGATCTTTCTGAAAATCTGAAGGGCTATGGATATACTTATTGATTTCTGACATTAAATGATAATCTGCCTGATTCTTTCCATACTTATATTCATACCATAAATATTCAGAATAATTCGCAAATGATTCATTTACGGTAAGATTACTCCAGCTTTCCGCTGTCACCAGATCACCAAACCAATGATGAAATAATTCATGTGCTATAATATTTTCCCACCGATTTTCATCTGCCAGCTGTCCAGGTTTCTGCAATACCTGTGTATTGTGTAAAGTGGCGGTAGTATTTTCCATGGCTGCACTTGGATAATCTCTTCCCGAGATTTGTGCATATTTCATCCAGGGATAATCATAGCCTAGTTTTTTAGAGAAAAACTCCATCATTTCAGGAGTATGACCATAGATTTGCTTTGCATAAGGCTCATATTCCTTTTCTATATAATAATCTATAGGAATATTTTTCCACTGATCCTTCACAATTGCATAATCTCCTACCCCCATAAAAGCAAGATATACAGAATGCCTTTTATCCATTACCCAATGATCCGTTCTCATAGCATTAGGTTCTTTTCGGGAATCTTTTAAAACTCCGTTAGAAAGGCTAACATATTTATCCGGAACTGTCATATAGATTTCCTGAGTGGTTTTTTGGTTGGGCTTATCTATAGTGGGAAACCAGGCTGAAGAATATTCTGTTTCCCCATCCGTCCAGATCTGAGGCAGATTATTCTGATCCGTACTCTGAGCATTGATAAAATATAAGCCTTTTGCCGGACTTCCCTGTTTCTCTACTTCCTTCGGGCGGGAAGTATATTTTATATAAACTGTATACTCCTGATTTTTGAGATAGGTTTTATCTAATCGAATGCTAAGGATATTATTTTTGTACTCATATTGTAATGGAGATTTACGTCCTTCTTTATCCATAGCCACTTCGTGGATCAGCATTCCTTTAGCATCCAGTACCAGTGAATCAGACGGATAAAAATAAGGTGAAGCGGTAAGCCACTCTTCTCCGTTCATCTCTTCTTTCTGATAATCAAAATTTACTTTCAGTTTTGTATGTTTAAGCTCCGTTCTTTTTGTATGTGTAGCTCTATAGATTTTTTTCCTTCCGGAGGTTTCTGTTTGGGCAAAAACTTTTCCGGAAAAAAAAATGGTTACCATGCTTAGCGATAAAATAATTTTTTTCATGTGTTATTGTTTTCTATGGTCTGGCATATTGAGTAATTTCTGATCAGTAAATGCACTCTCCATTTCTCAGTTTTCCTGTTTATTTCAAATATTTTCAGAACTCTTTCTATTTTTAAAAGAAAGCCAACAGGCTCAATGTATCCAATTGATTTTCGATATCAATTTCTTTATATCAAATAGGTAGTGTGATCACTTTAAAAGTTACACAAAAAGCAAAACTCTCTATTTCCATCTTTGAAAGCATTCTTACACCATCTACTTTTGATAGAAGATAATCTTAGTGTATAAAAAATAAATCCCGAATTTCTTCGGGATTTACTGTTATGTTATAATTGATTTAATTATTTCTTTGGAGCGATATCCATCAGCTTCATAAATTCATCAAGCTTAGGCATAATGATGATTTCTGTTCTTCTGTTTTCACCTCTACCGGAAACACTCATGTTTGTAGCTTTAGGATTATATTCAGAACGTCCTCCCGCGGTCATTCTCGCAGGGTCTACTCCAAACTGAGTCTGAAGGACTTTAGCTACAGAAGTTCCTCTCAATGCAGAAAGATCCCAGTTATCTCTAGGTAAATTTGGAGAGTTTAATGGAGCATTATCTGTGTTACCTTCTATCAGTACAGAATATTTATCATAATCATTGATTACTTTCGCTACTTTACCTAGTACTTCCTGAGCTGCAGGTAAGATATTGTAATCTCCTGTTTTGTATAACATTTTATCTGAAAGTGAGATCATCACTACACCTTTCAGTACTTTCACCTGTACATCTTCATCAGATACATTATCTAAAGATCTCTTCAGCTTGTTAGACAACGCCAGATTCAAGCTGTCATTTTTAGCATTGTTTGAAATCAATTGTTTGATGTATGAATTTGAAGAGTTGATTTCACTTACCAATTTATCGATGTTCGCAGAGCTTTTTCCTGTATTTGAAAGACATGCATCCAGCGATGATTTCAACGCATCATGCTGGCTTTTCAGTAGGCTATTCTCACCTGTCAATGCAGAATTCTGAGATTTCAAATCCTGAATTTCTCTTTGTCTTTCTCCGATATTTTCAATACACTGCTTATAGTTTGTGCTCAGGGCATCGTATTGTTTCTTGCTTACACAAGATGTCATACCCAGCGCCATTGCAGAAACTGCTAAAATTTTTAAAATCTTCATAAATAATCATTTTTAGACCAATCAAAGTTAGGAAAATTCAATTGAATTATATCGGTTATCTTTGCATAAAAGAAATTCTCAACGTATATGTTGAAAAAACCAAGCTTTAAAAATCAATTAGAAAACCTTGTTGATCAACCTGAAAAACACTCCTACCTTCTGGCGGTAAGCGGAGGTGCAGATTCTATGGTTCTGGCCTCATTATTTCAGGATTTGCGGGATAATGGGCAAGATAAAAAGTGTGACATACAGGTCGCTCACATCAATTATAAACTTCGTGGTAAAGATTCTGATCTGGATCAGAAAGTAGTTCAGGATTTTTGTGAGAAAAATCATATAAAGTTTCATCTGTATGAAGTTTCTGAAAAAGATAAAAAACCGGACCACTCTATTCAGCTTTGGGCAAGAGAACTCCGCTATCATTTTTTTAAAGAAATTCAGGATCAGGAAAAGCTTGAATTTCTGGTTACCGCGCATCACCTCAACGATCAGCTGGAAACTTTTATTATTAATCTTTCCAAAGCAGCTGGTATTAATGGACTGAGCGGTATTCCTTCTCATGACAATCATATTCTCCGTCCACTCTTAACTTTTTCCAAAAAAGAAATTTATCAGTTTGCCGAGGAAAACCATCTTGAATTCCGTGAGGATCTATCCAATAAAAAAAGTGATTATTTAAGAAATAAGATCAGAAATGAAATTGTTCCCAAACTCATGGAGACCAATGATCACTTTTTGGAAAACTTTAAAAAGAGTTCTTTCTACCTGAATCAAACTAAAGATTTTGTTCGAAAACAGGTTGAAGAAATAGAAAATAAGCTTTCCCTATTTAACCAAGACTATAAAATCTTATCAAAGGAAAAGCTGGATCAGGAAAGCGATTTCGTAAAGTTTGAAATTTTAAAGAAATATGGATTTACTCAGGAAGAAGAAATTCCTAAAATTTTCACAGCAGAAAACAACAGTTCTTTTTTTTCAAAAGAATACCAACTGGTCATCAACCGTGACGAATTGATATTTATTGACCGAAATAAAGAGCAGAAGTCTACCGATGAAATTATCCTGATTGATCATTTTAATTTTTCTGAAGATCAAATCAATCTTGACCTCAAAAACACTATTGAAGAGATTGATGGAATCAATAAGGATTTTGAATGGGATTTTGATGCTGAAAAACTTCAGTTTCCACTACGCCTGAGAAAGCAGCAGGATGGTGATGAGTTTTATCCTATCGGGTTTTCAGGAAAAAAGAAAGTTTCTAAATTTTTTAGGGACGAAAAATTATCTATTTTAGCGAGGCAAAAAATCTGGATACTGACAGACAGTAATGATTCTGTACTTGGGATCATCCCTTTCAGACAGGATAGAAGATATGCAAAGAATGAGAAGACAAAATGGAGTCTCAAAATTTTTAATGAAATGAACAATGAAATTTAGAAATTGGTTTTTATTAATTCTACTATTTTTAGCGACAGGAATTAATGCACAGATAAAAAATCCTGTAAAGTTTAAATTCACCATCAACGATCTGGGAAATAACCAGTATGAAGCGGTTTTGAATGCCACCATGGAAAAAGGCTGGCATATTTACTCAAAAGATTTACCGGAAGACACCGGAATTCCAACTGAGTATAAAGTTTCAGGAAAAAATATCGAACTGATCGGTAAATTTACCGAGGTCGGTAAAAAGCACGAAGAATTTTCTGAGGCTTTTGGAGGAACTATTGTTTTCTACTCCAATTCAGCCGGTTTTAAACAAAAATTTAAATTAAAAGATCCTGCAAAACCTGCAGATGTTACTTCGGAGATTACGTATCAGACTTGTGACGACAGGGTTTGTTTAGCTCCCAATACTTTAGAATTTAACCAAAAAGTAACTCCAAAAGGGGCTACTGAAGAGGCTGTTGAAGAAACACCTCTGGCAGTAAAAGACTCAGTAAAAACCGTTGAAACAATTACTGAGAATGCTCCAAAACAGGAAGTTACCGTTTCAGAAGTTTCAAAATTAGACCCTAAACAGCTGAAAATTGAAACATTAGATTTCAAAAAACCATTAACTGACTGTGGTACAGCTTCTACAAAAATAGAAGAAAATTACTGGACCTACCTGTTCTTAGGATTCATCGGAGGTTTAATTGCCTTGTTAACACCTTGTGTTTTCCCTATGATTCCACTAACGGTTTCCTTCTTCACCAAAGGAAGTAAAGATAAAGCAAAAGGAAAAAGAGATGCCATTATCTACGGATTTTTCATTCTTCTTATTTTTGTCTTATTAAGTATTCCTTTCCATATTATTGACGGGATTGCCGGAAATATCTTCAATGAGATTTCTACAAGTGTATGGTTGAATATTGCCTTCTTTATCATCTTTATTTTCTTTGCCGGAAGTTTCTTCGGGTATTATGATATTACATTACCAAGTTCTATTGCCAATAAATCTTCTAAAGCAGAAGAAGCCGGAGGGATCATCGGAATCTTCTTTATGGCACTTACACTGGTGATCGTTTCTTTCTCTTGTACAGGACCTATTTTAGGAAGTTTACTGGGAAGTGCGGTAACAGGATCTTCCAATGTTCCTATGCTGCTGACTTTTGCATTAGCAGGATTTGGGTTGGCTTGGGCCATTGTATTTGGGCTATTGGCTTTATTCCCACAAGCCTTACAAAGTCTTCCAAAATCAGGAGGATGGATGAATACCGTGAAAGTTGTTTTAGGATTCGTAGAATTGGCATTAGCTTTAAAATTCTTATCCAAGGCGGATTTGGTTTCCAAAACTTTCTTCTTAAAAAGAGAGCTTTTCATTGCCATCTGGATCATTATCGCTCTAGGGCTTGCTTTATATTTATTCGGGCTGATCAAATTCCCGCATGATGATAAAAAACCAAAGATCTCTATCACCAGAAAGATCCTTGGGGTATTAGGTTTTGGATTTGTCATTTATCTGATCCAGGGATTAATTCCTTCTGAGCGTCCTAAACTTCAGCTGCTAAGTGGTATTTTACCTCCATTGAATGTTAGCTATTTCCACGATGAAAAAGATGGGATTTTAGGAATGCATCCGGAGCATGATTTTTTCAAAGCTATTGAAATTGCTAAAAAGGAAAACAAACCAATCTTAATTGACTTCACAGGATACGGTTGCGAAAACTGTAGAAAAATGGAAGAATTTGTCTGGAGTGAACCGGATATTCTACCAATACTACAAAATGACGTAGTATTAGCTTCTTTATATGTAGATGATAAAGAAGAGCTTCCTGAAGATCAAAAAACTAAAATAGACCTTGGAGAAGGACAGATTAAAAAAGTAAAAACAATTGGTGACAGATGGAGCTTATTCCAACAGGTTAACTTTAATAATAACTCTCAGCCTCACTATGTTTTAATAACTCCTGACGGAAAAGTGATCAATACCCCTGTTTCCGGATATATGCCAAAAGAGGATTTCAAAAAATTCTTAGAATGCGGAGTAGATTTTTTCAAGAAGACTAAATAGATACTACTTTATAATAGACTAAGCCTTATCAATTTTATTGGTAAGGCTTTTTTTTACACTTATTAGAAATAGATCAACACTTACTAACTTGTTTCATCAAGTAAAGTCTTTTTCAATATATTTAGAAAACAATTCTAAATTAAACGCAAATGAAAAAGTTATTTTACATTCTGGCAGCCTTAGGCTGCTCTATTTCAATGTATGCCCAAGCACCCAATATCCAGTGGCAAAAATCACTGGGAGGAAGCAATCTAGAATGGGCAAAGTCAATCAAGCACACTACCGATGGAGGCTATATTGTTGCAGGACATTCAAGTTCCACCGATGGAGATGTCACAGGAAATCACTCCGGTGGTCAACTCTATATGACTGATTATTGGATTGTAAAACTGAACAGCTCGGGAGGGATACAATGGCAAAAATCATTGGGAGGTAGTAGTATTGAGGAAGCAAACTCCATCCAACAGACAAATGATGGCGGCTATATTATCGCAGGCACAGCTGCTTCATCAAATGGAGATGTTACAGGAAGTCACGGAAGTTTTGATTATTGGATTGTAAAGCTTGATTCATCGGGGAATATTCAGTGGGAAAAAACTTTTGGAGGAGATATTGTTGAACAGGCTTATTCCATTCAACAGACTGCTGATAACGGCTATGTTATCGCAGGCTATACCAATTCTTCAAACGGAGATGTTACCGTTGCATATGGAGAGGAAGATTTCTGGATCATCAAACTGGATCAAACCGGAAATCTGCAGTGGCAAAAATCTTATGGTAGCAATAGTAAAGACTACGCCTACTCCATCCAGCAAACTACAGAGGGAGGTTATATCGTAGCCGGCAGTACAAACAGCATAATCGGAGGCATTTCTTATAGCGACTGTCTGATTATAAAATTAAATTCGTCCGGAGATCTGCAATGGCAAAAAAAGATAGGGGGTAGTCATGATGATTACGCTACCGCAATAAAGCAAACCATAGACGGTGGATATATTGTAGCAGGGAACAGTAATTCTACAGACGGGGATGCTACTGGAAATACTAATTCACCCAACATTTGGATTTTTAAACTTAACAATACCGGAGATATTCAATGGAAACAGTTTCTTGGTGGAACCGGTTATGATGGAGCTTCATCTGTTGAATTAACATCAGATAACGGCTATCTTATTGGGGGAACTACAACGAGCTCAACAGACCTCACAGACAACTTCTATGTTGCCAAACTTAATGCAACAGGCAGTATTATATGGGAGAAAAGCATAGGTGGAAGTGCTACAGATCAACTGAATTCAGCAATAGAAACAGCAGATGGAGGATTTATTCTTGCAGGTAATACAGATTCTAATGACGGAGACGTTTCAGGAAATCATTCAGATGGTTTTTCAGACTTCTGGGTTGTAAAACTTATGCCTACCACAACATTGGCTAACTCGGAAGCTAAAGCCAGCCAACCTATATCTTTCTTTCCCAATCCTGCCAAAGACTTTATTAATATCAGGAATCTCCCAGGCGGATCAGTTGTAACCATTACAGATACATCCGGAAGAAAGCTATTGTCTAAAAATTATCATGAAGACAAAGTAATAATAAATACCTCTCAGCTAATTCCGGGAATTTATATGATTCAAATTGAAAATAAGGGAAAAATCATTTTATATGAAAAACTAATTCTAAAGAAATAAACATCATATAGTTAAAAAATCCTAAAACCTTATGAAATTAAAACATCATAAGGTTTTTTTCATATCAAATAATAATTAATTTTCACAAATTAATAACATTTAATGAATTTAGGTATAAACTTTGTATGAATTCAATCAAACTACGATCGGGTTTTAAAAGTTTTCATCAAATACCGTTTAACATTTAAAGTATTAATTATGGCTGAAGTAATCGCACAAGAAAAACAAGGCGGCAAGCAAAAAAAGAAATTAATAAGAGTTGATATGACTCCCATGGTAGATTTGGGATTTCTATTGATTACTTTCTTTATGTTCACTACCAATTTTACAAAACCCAATGTCATGGATCTGGGACTTCCGGCAAAAGGAGATCCCCCTTCAGGGCCTATCGTAATGGACCAGAAAAATCAGGTGACATTTATTCTTGGAAAAGACAACCGGGTATTTTATCATCAGAGCAATGCAACAGATTTAAATACAAATAACCTGAAAGAGACCGATTTCAGTGGGATAAAAATTTCAAAAATCATTGCTGAGGCATACAAAAATGCTCCTAAACCTGAAAACTTCACCGTCATTATCAAACCGACTGATGAAGCCAATTATAAAAATTTTGTAGATATGCTTGACAACCTTGCTATTGCAAAAAAAGAGCGTTATGGCGTTGCAGATATCAAACCTTGGGAAACAAAGGTTTATAAAGACTTAGTTCAATAAAAGAGAAAGAGCATTTTAAAAATGCTCTTTTTTGTTTACATTTGAATCAGCAGGAGTTTCCTGGAGATTCTCTGCCTTATTTTAACCTTTTATAATTTTGATATCATGCTGAACTTTGAAAAAAAAGGAAACGGAAAAGAAACTTTAGTACTCCTTCATGGTTTTATGGAAAACCTCTCTATATGGAGTGATATGGAGCCTCATCTTTCCAAAGATTTTTCACTTTTAAAAATTGATCTGCCCGGTCATGGACAATCTGAAATTCTGGATGAAGTTCACACCATGGAACTGATGGCAGAGGAGGTAAAAAAAGTTTTGGATCATCAGAATTTAGAAAAAGTACACCTATTAGGACATTCTATGGGAGGTTATACCTCATTGGCTTTTGCCGAGAAATATCCCGATTCTTTAAAAAGTTTGACGTTGTTCTTCTCTACCTATTTCCCGGATGATGAAGAGAAAAAACAACAGCGTATAAAAAGCTACAGAATCATTAAGGACGCATTTGCCCATTATGCAAGAGCGGGAATTCCCAATTTATTCAACCCAAATGAAAAAGATATCCTTGAAGGCAAAATTGAAGTGGCCCTTGCAACAGCTCTTTCCACGAACAATTTAGGAGCATTGGCCTGCGTAAAAGGTATGGTAGAAAGAACAGACAAAAAACACATCATGGAAAACCTGGAGGCCAAAATACTGGTACTGGCAGGTAAACATGACAATGCTGTAAAAACAGATATCACCATTAAAAACCTTCCGGACAGAACCAATATAAAATCTTATGTATTAGACTGTGGTCACAATGGCCACTGGGAAAAACCAGGTATCTGTGCAGAAATTATCAACACTGAGCTTTTACATAACCTCCCTAAAAAGCTTGTATTTTAAAAATCTATGAAATCCGCTATATACACGATTTTCTTTCTTACATTATTAAGCTGTAAAAAAGAAAAACAAATTTCTACCGACAAGGTTCCTGCCGACTCTCTTACTGTTTAAACAACGAAAAAAAGCGATACGGTAACCACAAAACCCAATCAGCAGGTTTTCAATTTCGTAACCGATCTATGCACCAGCAAAGGATATTTTGATGCCAATAAATACACTGAAGAAGAAATTAAAGGAGCCTATACACTGTGGTTTGACCTGAGAGGAATCATGCTTGATACTCCATCTGTATTTAGTCTTCAGGACCTTACGGAAATAAGACGTGATAATGCCAAAATCCTGGCAAAATTAGATAAGGATTTTGCTGAGAAAAAAGCTTTTCTCGAGCATCTTACAGTCGTCAATGTACCCTATTGGCAAAATATAAAAAAGCTGCACTATGAATCACTTCTACAAAAGTACGAAATGGAAAAATTGCGGATAGCAGCTTATTCTGATCCATCAATACTTCTAAAAAGTAATACCGGTAACAAATGCCGGAATTTTACCACTGCCTTAAACTCAACGGATGAACAGATGTTTTCGGAATGGAAAAAATTGAGAGAACAGATGAGTAAAATGAATGCAGATCCAGAAAGAATTATCAACCTGTTTAACGAACACCTCAATTCACCGGACAAAAAGGATTATGCTGCCATAGACCTGATTACCTTTGGATGGGGAAACTGTATGAACGGTGAAATCCAGAGCCCCTCACATGATGGCAGGATGAATCAAGAATTCGAATCCCTTTTCATCAAGATAGATGCTGACTGTGATGAGCCATAATCAGCATTTATAAAAAATCCTGTATATTAGTAAAGCATAATTGACGCAATGGGTTTATTCTCGTTCAAAAAAAAGAAACCACCAGTTATCGGCCTTACTCTTTCAGGCGGAGGAATGCGTGGGATTGCACATATTGCCGTTCTGAAGGCCCTGGAAGAATATAATCTGAAACCACAAATTATTTCCGGAACCAGTGCCGGTTCTATTATAGGTGCTTTCTATTCTTTTGGAAAGACACCTGATGAGATGATGGAAATCGTCAAACATACTTCTTTTTTTTCAAGGTCATCTCTGAAGCTGTCAAAAAATGGAATTTTCAGTTCCAATTTTATTTTAAAACTTTTTAAAGATTATTTTCCCGAAGATAATTTCAATATTTTAAAAATACCGGTTTATGTCACTGCCACGGAAATGACCCATGGTATTGTTGATTTTTTCTCTGAAGGAGAACTTTTTGGGCCCTTGCTGGCTTCATCTAGCGTACCTTTCATCCTTCCTCCTGTAAGAATAGGAGACAAAATCTATGTAGACGGAGGTGTTTTAGACAATCTACCTATTGAACCTATTGTGAATAAATGTGATTTCCTGATCGCCTCCCATGTGAATTCAATAAGCTATGATGAATTAAAAAAGATGAGTCTGATGAAAGAATTTGACCGCATACTTCACTTAGCCATTGCAAAATCCGTTTATTCTAAAGTGAAATACTGCAATATATTTTTAGACCCTCCCAAGATGACAAAGTTCAGCCTTTTTAATAAGAAATACATGGACGAAATGTTTCAGCAGGTCTATGAATATACATGTATTGAATTAGAAGAAAAAGGGTATAAGAAAAGCTCTCAGATTGAGAGCTTATAATATTAATCAGTTATTCACTATTCTTTAATCACTTTGAACGTCTGTTCAGAATCTGATGTTTTTACTTTTACCACATACACTCCTGATTTCAGATCATCCGTATTAACAGCGGAAATATTTTCTTTAACAGATTTCACTAATCTACCTTCAGCAGAATAGAACGTTACCTCTGTTATTTTCTTATCAGCTGTAGCAATATTCAAAATATCTTTCATAGGATTCGGATAGACGGCAAGGGCTGATTTAGCCTTAGTTTCATTAACGGCAAGCGTTCCTGTAGGAACTACCATAACACTGTAATCTTCAGCCTGGCCATAGCCACTGGTTCCTGAAACAGCGGCAAGAGTTCCCCCTGAAGAATAACACGGACTTAAATAAAATGTTGTTCCGGTTGCATAATTCTTTTTCACTCTCATTCTTGTTTTTCCTAATGTAGCAGTGGCAGGAACAGCGATGTTTCCAGTTGCTGTTATAGCATCTATACCTGTAGAATTCGTTATCGTTACCGCAGTACCGGCAGTACCGAAATACACTTCTCCTGCATCTAAGAAATCTCCATCCTGGTTCCAGTCAATATATACTACAATCTTAGTAGCATTATTACCATCTGTATTTCCTTTAAATGTAATCGGATAAGTCCCTCCCTGTTCTACAGAGGCTACTTTATTGGCGAAATTTTCATGAGAAGGGCTTGTTAATGCCTCCGAGGAAGTATTGGTCATATTACTGAACTGAACTGAAGTAATAGGCTCCACTCCGCTGGTGAATAGTAGATTTCCAAAGCAATAAGGAGCAAATGAATCTCCTGTTACAAAACTATTCGTCTGGCATGCAACCGCTACACCTGCAGCATTTTTCGCCACCACTTTCCAATAATAAGTGGTATTCCCTAGCAGATTATTAAAATCAGCAAATAAATAGCTGCTTGGAACTAAAGTTGTAGGGTTTGGATTGGTATCAAGATATACCTCATAGCTATCTACTGTAGCCCCGGAAGTTGGTGCTGACCATGTCAATGTTGCCGCATTTGGATTTACGCCTGTCTGTCCATTGCTTGGGGATACCAATGCAGCACAGTTAGGAACTGCAGTAGGAGCAGTATCACTGTTTATATTATCAAACAACAGCCTGAACATATCTGCAGAAGTGGCTTGGAAACCCACATATACTGTTTGTCCTACATAGGCTGATAAATCAACAGAGAAGAAAGTCCATTTATTAGGTGCCAGAGCAACCGGAGTAAGGACAGTGGTAAACGCTGCTGCCGTAGCCGTTGTGGTGGATAATTTAACAGCATAGCTTTCCACATAGTTAGGATCCTGATTTTTCACAAAATAAGTTAATCTGTCATTAACACCTGCTGTTACAGTAATTGCAGGTGTTACTAAATAGTCGTCATGTGCGGAAGCCGAATAATTAATTTGTGCAGCATTGGGTAATGAGTACACACTTCTCGGAGCTCCGGGACCAAAGATAAATCCATTGAGATCTCCGCCGTTAATGACAGACCAACCTGCAGGTGTTGTAGTCCCTGCATCAAAGTTTTGAGAAAATTGTGCATTGGCAAAAAGCGGCAATGCAAGCAAGAATGCTAGTAATTTTATTTTCATAATGGTTTGTTTTTTAGTGATTTACTTTCCTAAAGTACAATAAATCCAAATTAAAAACAAACTATTATTTAATTATTTCATATTTAAAAATTCTTCCTTTCCAATGTATTGCTTGAAATTTTCAATAGTTCCCGCCAATGAATCGTAAGATTTTCCACCTGCAGCATTAATATGCCCGCCACCGCTAAAGTATTTTCTGGAAAACTGATTTACATCTACATCATCCTTACTTCTGAAAGAAATTTTAATGAAATTCTCATAAAGGTCTTCCATGAAAAATGCGGCCATTTTCACTCCGGCAATACTTAGACCGTAATTTACAAATCCTTCTGTATCCCCTTTTTGGAAACCATATTCTTTAAGTTCGTTTCTCGTAAGGCTTAAAATAGCTACTGTACCCTCATTCACTACTTCTATTCTCCCCAGGATTAAAGCCAGTAGATGAAGACGGGAAACCGTATTGGTATCCCAAGTATTGGAAGTTATCATAGCAGGGTCTGCTCCTTTTTCTATAAGATTAGCTATTATTCTATGCGTAGCAGCGCTTGTAGAACGAAAACGGAAACCACCTGTATCAGTCATAATGCCTGTATAAAGACATTCTGCAACATCTTGGTCCACCAGTTTTTCATCATCCATCACTTCGATAAAATGATAGATCATCTGTGAGGTAGCCGGAATGACCGTATCAGAATATACATAATCAAATTGTTCGGGCTGCTGGTGATGGTCAATAAGAATTTTTTTACCCTGTGCTCTAACCAACCAGTCTCCCAATAGGCCAATTCTTGACGGAGCATTAAAATCAAGACAGAAAATCACGTCAGCTCCAGCAATCATATCGGAAGCCAGCTTTTTCTTGTATTCAGCGATGATTACTTTTTTAGATTCCGGCATCCACTTTAAAAATTTCGGAAAATCGTTAGGAACAATCACTTCAGCAAGAATTCCTTTGGCTTTCAGATAATGTTTCAATCCCAGACTGGAACCAATAGCATCTCCATCCGGGTTATAGTGGGTAAGAATAACTATTTTGTTTTCAGGTTTAAGTAATGTATTGATTTCTAAAAGTTCTGCTGGTGTAAACATCGTTGTGTTTATTTTCGTTAAAATTAAAGTTTTCAAAGATAAAGCTTTTATATAAATCATTTAAATATTATTTTTGCACACAGAATTTCGTTTCTGATTAGGGATTTGTAAGTTTCTGATTAAAAAACATTTCAAATAATTTTAAAAAAAGATAGTGAAAATTTGTAGCTTATAAAAATTTCTATATCTTTGCAACCTGAAAATAAATAGATTAATTACGATTTAAATATATAGTAATGAGTAAAAGAACATTCCAGCCATCAGAAAGAAAAAGAAGAAACAAACACGGTTTCAGAGAAAGAATGTCTACGCCAAATGGAAGAAGAGTTTTGGCTGCGAGAAGAGCTAAAGGCAGAAAGAGTTTAACTGTAAGTGCTGCACGCGCTAAGAGATAATTTCTACCTTATCATATACAAATCATGCTTGAAAAGATCTTTTTCAGGCATTTTTTGTTGTTAAAATTTACTAAAATTTAGGTTGTATAAACTTCTTTTTCTATTTTTAAAAGTTGAAAAATTTTGTTAGAAAACAGCCTTTAAAATTAAATTATGCCACATACAAATATCTCCGGAGACAATATCATAAGTTTACAGCATGCAAAGATTGCACAAAAAAACTTCACTGTTCTTACTGATGTAAATCTTAACATTAAGAAAGGTAGATTCTGCTATCTTATCGGAAAAACAGGTTCTGGAAAAAGCTCACTTTTAAAAACCCTTTACGGTCATATTCCATTAGCATCAGGGCATGGATCTGTTGTTGGATTTGAGCTGGCAAAGCTAAAACCTTCTGACATTCCAAACCTTAGAAGAAAATTAGGAATTGTATTCCAGGATTTCCAGTTACTTTCAGACAGAACTGTTGAAAAGAACTTAAAATTCGTCCTTGAAGCTACAGGATGGAATGATAAAGTAAAAATGGAAGACCGTATCAATGAGGTATTGGGAAGCGTGAACATGAAAAGTAAAAAGCATAAAATGCCACACGAGCTTTCCGGAGGAGAACAGCAGCGTATTGCCATTGCAAGAGCTTTACTGAATCACCCGGACCTTATCCTGGCGGATGAGCCAACAGGAAACCTGGATCCGGAAACCTCTAATGAAATTATGACTTTACTAAAGCAGGTAGCCCTTGAAAATGGAGCCGCAGTAGTAATGGCAACACATGATTATCATATGATCCAGAACTTCCCGGGCGAAGCAATCCGATGTGAGGACGGGAAAGTTTCCGTACTGGACACTGCTGAGCTATTTGAATAAGGCTTGAAAGAGCAAAGGATTAAATATAAGCTGAATAGTCAGCATATAATTCCTACCTTTACCTTCTATTAAAAATATGAAACTCTTTGGTGAGTTCAAGATATTGGTCCGAGTATTGTCTCGGACTTTTTTCTATAATAAAATCAGATTCTTCAAGATTTTTTTCCTGTAATGAGAATTCAAGAACCAATCTTTTAACTTTTGAATTTTCAATTCCTGTTATATTGACTCTACGGTTTAAAAACAAAGAATTTTCTTTCGCAATCGAAGTGAATACCTCTCCGGCTTCACTGGGAATAATCACAGATAAAAGCCCGTTTTCAGACAAAAGTCCGGCAGCATGGCCTATAAGCTGCTTAAAGTTCAACTCTACCGTCTGGCGTGCAATTTTATCTTTATCTGATACAGATTCTTCAAAATAAGGAGGGTTGGAAACAATCAAATCAAATGATTCCTTTGTATTGAAAGATTTAAAATCCTGATGTATATTCCTGAGTCTTGCCTGAAAAGGGGCATTTTCAAAATTAGCTTTTGTAAGCGCCACAGCCTCTTCATTAATATCCAATCCTAAAAAAACAGCCTCAGGATTTCTCTGTGCCAGCATTAAACTAATCAGCCCGGTTCCCGTCCCGATTTCCAGCACGTTCGATGCATTCTCAACATCTGCCAGCACACCAAGCAAAACCCCGTCTGTTCCTACACGAAAGACGTTTTCAGACTGCTGAATTTCAAATTGTTTAAACTTAAAAGATTTCACTATAAATTGGTAGGCAGTGTAATAATAAATGTCGACCCTTTCCCTACTTCAGATTTCACGGAAATTTCCCCTTTATAGTCTTCTATCATCTTTCTCACCATAGATAAACCAAGTCCCATTCCACTGTTTTTAGAAGTAAAATTAGGCTCAAAAATCCGTTCATACATATTATCAGGAATTCCTATCCCATTATCCTGAACAGAGATCATAACCCTTCTCTGATGTTGTTCTACATCAACATTAATAATTAATTTTCTATCTTCACTTTCTGCCTGCTTAGCATTGGTTACAAGATTGGTGATAATTCTGGAAAGGTAAATCCTATCCATACTGATCATGATATTATTTTTATTAGCATGCATAAAAACACTGTCATCATTGAAAACGCGTAAAATATCTTCAACTTCAGTATTCAGGTTGATCACCTCATTATTTTTTTCAGGAAGCTTTGCAAATTCCGAGAAAGCAGAAGCAACCGTAGCAATCAGGTCAATTTGATCCACTACTGTTTTACTCATCTGTTTTACCCTTTCCTTGATATTTGGATCTTCCGGATCAAATTTCCTTTCAAAATTCTGGATGGTAAGCTTCATAGGAGTAAGAGGGTTTTTCACCTCATGGGCAACCTGCTTTGCCATTTCTCTCCAGGCTTCTTCCGATGCTTTGAAACGAAGTCTTTCCTTTTGATCCTGAATCTGCAGAATCATTCTGTTATAAGCTCTGGCCAAAGCATTAAGCTCATCATTTTTATAATATCTTATGGGCCGCATTTCATTTTCAAACAGTGTAATACGGGTAATCATATCTGAAAACTTGGTAATTGTTTTTGCAAGACTGTTAGATGTCACCCAGCTAATCCAGATACTAAAAAGGATAAGGAATATATCTACTAAAAGAATGTATTTAACATATTGATGAAGAACATCAAGGTAAGCAGATACATTATGATATAAAGGAATATAAACCACCCCTACAGGTTCAAGCTCATTATTTTTCAAAAGAAGATAGGAAGAAGTAAGCTTGGCATCTTTAGAAGCATCATATCTGGTCAGGTCTACCCTGGCATCTGTAGATAAGATTTTATTAATGATTTCTATAGGAATCGTTTTCTGCTCAACCAGACTCTCATCTTTATTGGAAAGTACGTAATTTCCTTTCAGATCATAAATAATAATATCATGTTGGTTAATATCTGCTATTTCAAAAATTTTATTGCCTAAAACTTTTGGCAGATCTTCTGTTGTGACAAGTGTCCGGCTAACAGCATAGTCCAGATACCTCATAACAGCATTGGTTTTCTCCTGCATGTCGATATTACTCTGCTGTAAAGAATTATTCCTTAAAACAAAGTACGGAACAAGCGAAGTTGCCACAACACTTAAAAAGCATACCAACAGGAAACCGAAAAACACCCGGTTCCTTAAGCTATATCCTTTATACTTATTTATTGACATCCTATCTTTTAATTAACCTAGCAATATACTTACCAATGATGTCAAATTCTAAATTTACCTGATCCCCTATTTTTAAATGGTTCATATTCGTAAATTCCCAGGTATAAGGAATAATTGCTATAGAAAACTGTGAATCTTCACTTTTTGCAACAGTAAGACTGATTCCGTTTACAGTGATTGATCCCTGAGGAACTGTAACAAAATTACCATCTGCTTCATACTTAATGGTAATAAAATAGCTTCCGTCTTTATTTTCAATATTGACTACTTCTCCTGTTTTATCTACGTGTCCCTGAACAATATGACCATCTAGTCTTCCGTCCATTTTCATGCAGCGTTCAAGATTAACTACAGTCCCCAGTTCCCATTTCCCAAGATTGGTTTTCTCTAAAGTTTCATTGATGGCCGTAACAACATATTGATTATCTTTAATCTCAACAACAGTAAGACAACAGCCATTATGAGCCAGACTCTGATCAATTTTAAGTTCGTTTGTAAAAGGGCAAGTTAAAGTAAAATCTATATTGCTTCCTTTTTCTTCAATCTTCTCAATAACGCCAACTGCTTCAATAATTCCTGTGAACATATTATTTTTTGCTAAATTTGTAAATTATAATCTTCAAAGATAATCAAAATGAGCCCAAAAAACCATAAAGTACGAGTAGGAATTTCAATCGGTGATTTCAACGGCATAGGACCAGAGATCATTATGAAGTCTCTGAAAGACAAAACCATTACGGATTTTTTCACCCCTGTAATTTTTGGTTCGGGAAAGCTATTCACTTATCAGAAAAATATTTTCAAGCTTAATCTTAACTTCAACTATGTTAACGAAGCTTCCCAAGCCCAGGAAGGAAAACTTAATATGGTGAATCTGACGAAGGAGAATGTGAATGTAGAATTAGGAGTTCCTACAGAAGAATCCACAAAAATGGCCATTGATTCTTTAGAAGCAGCTACAGAGGCATTAATGAAAGGAGATATTGATGTTTTGGTAACCGCTCCTATCAATAAGGATGAAATGGTGAAAATGGGATTCAAACATACAGGACACACTGGATACTTTGAAGAAAAATTCAGTAAAAAGGGACTCATGTTCTTAGTCACTGAAGATTTAAAAGTAGCAGTGTCTACCCACCACATCCCTATTGCTAAAATTGCAGAAAACATTTCTAAAGAGAAAATAAAAAAACAAATCAGAGTATTAAACCAAACGCTGATTGAAGATTTTCGGGTTCAAAAACCTAAAATTGCTGTTTTGGGACTTAATCCCCATGCAGGAGATGGTGGTGTAATAGGAAATGAGGAAATTGAAATCATTGCTCCAGCGATTAAGGAACTTTCTGATAACGGAGTATTAGCATTCGGACCCTTTCCTGCCGACAGCTTCTTTCAGCCAAGTAAATACAAGAACTTCGATGCCGTTTTAGCAATGTATCACGATCAGGGATTAGCTCCGTTCAAAACATTAGCGTATGAAGAGGGTGTCAACTATACAGCGGGACTTCCTTTTATAAGAACGTCTCCGGATCATGGAGTTGCTTACGATATTGCGGGGAAAAATATTGCGGATGAACAGAGTTTTACCGAAGCTATTTTCACTGCCATTAGTGTTTTCAAAAACAGAAATGAATACAGCGAATTGATGAGTAATCGTCTGCAGCCTAGAAAAATGGTTTCAGACAACGGAGTAGATGAAGATCTTCCTGATGAAACTGAAGCTTAAATCTCTAAAATAAGTTTTAAATTAATTTGTTTTAGATTTTATTTGTTATTATAAAAAAAATGCATATTTTTGCACACTCATTTTATGGACAAGTTAAGAAACTATGACGTAAGCTTTTCCGGACTTAAAAACGGAAAACACGAGTTCAAGTTTGAGATCGATAAAACGTTCTTTCAATTATTTGAAACTGAGCAGGAATTTACAAATCCTAGAATAGCAGTGAATGTCTTACTGGATAAGCACACTACTTTTTTAGAATTTGAGATTAAAATCCATGGATTAGTTGAGCTGGTTTGTGATATCACAAATGAAGACTTTGACTATTCTATTGAGAATGAGATCAAGATCCTGGTAAATTTCGGAGAAGAATATGATGATAGCAATGAAGATGTTATTACCATTCCTTCCGGAGAGCATGCTTTCAATGTAGCGCATTTGATATACGAAAATGTAATGCTATCCATTCCGATGAAAAAGATTTCACCTAATGTAAGTGATGAAGATCTTAAAGTACTGGACCAATTCAGCCCCAAAGAAATTGAAGAAGCTGAAGAGGAAGAACATGAAAGTGACCCTAGATGGGAAGCATTAAAAAAATTAAAAGATAAAAATTAAATAAAATAATTTAAATATGATGAGATGATGAATCTCATCGCTCATCAATTAAAAAAGTTATTACAAAATGGCACATCCAAAGAGAAGACAGTCGTCCACAAGAAGAGATAAGAGAAGAACTCACTACAAAGCTGTAGTTCCTCAATTGGCTAAAGATGCAACAACAGGAGAGCTTCACCTTTACCACAGAGCTCACTGGCATGAAGGAAAACTTTACTACAGAGGTAAAGTAGTATTGGAAAAAGAAGTAGCAACTACTGAAGAAAACTAATCGAGGGATTTTCAAAAAAACCTCATTTTAATACAAAAACCGCCCAATTTTAATAAAATTAGGCGGTTTTTTATTGTTTTTTACGTTTTTTTGGTATCTTTGACCCAAAATCAAATATCAAATTTATGGACATTAAAGACATACAAAATCTTATTAAGTTTGTATCTAAGGCTGAGGTTTCAGAAGTAAAATACAAAACTAAAGATTTCGAAATCACTATTAAAACTCCATTAGCTGGAAGCGATGCTGTATATGCACAGCCTGCAGTTTACCATACTGCTCCACAAGCAGCGGCGGCTCCAGCACCTGTTGCAACTCCAGCTGCTGCACCTTCTGAAAAAGCTGAGGCTGCTTCTGATGACAGTAAATATGTAACGATCAAGTCTCCAATGATCGGAACTTTCTATAGAAAACCATCTCCTGATAAAGATGTATTTGTAAATGTAGGTGATGAAGTTTCTGCTGGTAAAGTAGTTTGTGTCATTGAAGCTATGAAATTATTTAACCAGATTGACTCTGAGATCAGTGGAAAAATCGTTAAAATTTTAGTAGACGATGCTACTCCTGTAGAGTATGACCAACCATTATTCCTAGTAGATCCATCTTAATTTAGAAGTTAGATGTTAGACATTAGATGTTAGATTAAATTCTACATTAAAATAACATTATCTAATTTTCAAATTATCTAATTTTCAAATTGAAGAAGATGTTCAAAAAAATATTAATAGCCAATCGTGGCGAAATTGCAATGCGTATTTTACGTACGTGCAAAGAAATGGGAATCAAAACTGTAGCAGTGTACTCTACTGCTGACAAAGACAGTCTTCATGTAAGATTTGCTGATGAAGCCGTTTGTATTGGTCCTGCAATGAGTAAAGACTCATATCTTAAAATCCCTAATATTATTGCTGCTGCAGAAATTACCAATGCAGATGCCATTCACCCTGGTTACGGATTCTTATCTGAAAATGCTAACTTTTCAAGAATTTGTCAGAAAAACGGCATCAAATTTATTGGTGCTTCTCCTGAGCAAATCGAAAAAATGGGAGATAAGGCTAATGCTAAGGCTACCATGAAAGCAGCAGGTGTACCATGTGTACCTGGTTCTGACGGTTTAATCGAATCTTATGAGCATGCTGTAAAAGTTGCTGAAGAAACGGGATATCCGGTAATGATCAAAGCAACAGCAGGTGGTGGTGGAAAAGGGATGAGAGCCGTTTGGAAAGCTGAAGACCTTAAAGATCACTGGGAGTCTGCAATTCAGGAAGCTGTGGCTGCCTTCGGAAACGGAGGTATGTACATGGAAAAACTGATTGAAGAACCTAGACATATTGAAATTCAGGTAGCAGGTGACCAGTTCGGTAAAGCTTGCCACCTTTCTGAAAGAGACTGTTCTGTACAGAGAAGAAATCAGAAATTAACTGAAGAAACTCCTTCTCCGTTCATGACAGATGAACTTCGTGAAAAAATGGGTGATGCTGCTGTAAAAGCTGCCGAATTTATTGGATACGAAGGTGTGGGAACTATTGAATTCCTTGTAGACAAGCACAGAAATTTCTATTTCATGGAAATGAATACAAGAATCCAGGTAGAACACCCTATCACTGAGCAGGTAATTGATTATGACCTGATCAGAGAACAAATTCTTCTTGCAGCAGGAACTCCTATTTCAGGAATCAACTATTATCCTAAATTACATTCAATCGAATGTAGAATCAATGCAGAAGATCCTTATGCTGACTTCAGACCATCTCCGGGAAAAATCACAGGATTAAACATCCCTGGCGGACATGGAATCAGAGTAGATACTCACGTTTATTCCGGATATAGTATTCCATCTAATTATGACTCTATGATTGCTAAGCTTATCACTACGGCTCAGACCCGTGAGGAAGCGATTGCTAAAATGAGACGTGCACTGGAAGAATTCTATATTGAAGGAGTAAAAACCACTATTCCTTTCCACAGACAATTGATGGATAATGAAGATTATCTAGCAGGAAACTATACTACAAAATTCATGGAAGATTTTGTAATGGATAGAAAATACGATAATCACTAAGATTATTTTAGAAATATATTATGAACTGCCTCTTAATTTGGGGCAGTTTTTTTATTTTAAATAAATAATTTGTGTACACTCATTAATGTAGGATAATACTTCTCAATTGTTTTTTGCAGAAATTTATACGTTCTTTTTTCTGAGGATCCCGGCTTATTCTTTATAAGAAAGATTCAAAGTCTCCGACCAATTTCAGGCTATTGATAGAAACCGTGAATATGTGAAGGTAGATTCCCCCTTTAAAACACCTCAATGAGCGTCAAAATATGCTTTTAATTATTACCACGCAGCATATTATCCTAATATTTATTCATCTCATTAATATTGCTTAAATTTGCCAAAAAGCAAAATATATGTCAACAGCAGAAAAAACAAAAAACTCACAGTATTTCATTGACCTTGAAGACAAACATGGAGCCCACAATTATCATCCTCTTCCAGTAGTTCTGGAGCGCGGAGAAGGTGTTTTCGTTTGGGATGTAGAAGGCAAGAGGTACTATGATTTTCTTTCAGCATATTCTGCTGTGAACCAGGGACATTCTCATCCTAAAATTGTGGAAGCTTTAGTAGAACAGGCTCAAAAACTGGCGCTAACTTCACGAGCTTTCTATAACTCAAGATTAGGAGAATACGAGGAAAAAATCACTAGTCTTTTTGGATTTGATAAAGTACTTCCTATGAATTCGGGAGCTGAAGCTGTGGAAACAGCCGTAAAGCTTGCCAGAAAATGGAGTTATGAGGTAAAAGGTATTTCAGAAAATGCAGCCAAAATCATTGTTTGTGAAAATAATTTCCACGGAAGAACCACTACAATTGTTTCTTTCTCTAATGATCCGGATGCTAATCAGAATTATGGTCCTTTTACACCTGGGTTTATCAAAATTCCTTACAACGACGTTGCCGCACTGGAAGAAGTTCTGAACAGAGAGGCTGGAAATATTGCAGCATTTTTAGTAGAGCCAATTCAGGGAGAGGCGGGAGTATATGTACCGGATGAAAATTTCCTTAAAAATGCTTCTGAAGTATGTAAAAAGCACAATGTTCTTTTTATTGCAGATGAAGTACAAACCGGAATTGCAAGAACAGGAAAGCTCATCGCATGTCATCATGAAAATGTGCAGCCGGATATTCTGATCCTAGGAAAGGCTCTTTCCGGAGGAATGTACCCGGTATCTGCTGTTTTAGCAAATGACAGCATTATGAATGTCATTAAGCCCGGCCAGCATGGCTCCACATTTGGAGGAAACCCAATTGCCTGTGCAGTAGCAGTAGCCGCTTTAGATGTAGTAGCTGATGAAAAATTATCTGAAAGAGCAGAACATCTGGGACAGGTTTTCAGAGCCGAGATCGAAAAGCTGATTGAAAAGACAGACCTTATTACAAAAGTAAGAGGAAAGGGTCTTTTGAATGCCATTCTGATCAATGATGGTCCTGAAAGCTCTACAGCATGGAACCTTTGCTTACAATTAAAAGAAAACGGACTATTGGCAAAACCAACACATGGTAATATCATAAGACTTGCACCACCATTGGTAATTACAGAAGAACAATTACTGGATTGCGTGAAGATCATTGAAAAAACAGTATTAGAATATTCAAAATAACTTTGGTAGATATTATTATTCCAATATATAAAGAGATACCTGATCGTGATGATTTGATTTCATTCAGTCAGGTATTTCATATTTTAGGAAGTTACAAAATCACTTTTATACATCCTAAAAGTCTTTCTCTTGATGCCTATAAAGATTTTAATGCTTCATTCATTAGTTTTGATGACCATTATTTCAAAAATATTTTTGGATATAATCAGCTCATGATGAATGTAAATTTTTATAAAAGTTTTTCAGAAAAATATATACTAATTTATCAATCTGACTGTTTTGTATTTAAAGATGATCTTATAAATTGGTGTAAAAAAAACTACGATTATATTGGGGCTCCCTGGATACGGAGTTCAGAACATATTCCTTTTTTTAAATTATTTTTTGATAAAACTATTGCCAAGTTTAAAGAAATAACCAACTTTAAAGGGAATGGAAAATGGCAAAAAAACAAATCTCTTCTTTATAATGCTGTAGGGAATGGAGGCCTGTCTTTAAGAAAGAGAGAAAAGTTTATAGAAGTTCTTGAAAGCATTCCGGAGGTAGTAAAAATTTATTTAAAACCTGAAAATACAGGGCAATTTTATGCCGAAGATGTGTTTTTTAGTATCGAACCTGAAAGAAATGGTATAATTTTTTCTAAACCTAATTATAAAGAAGCCTGTCTCTTCTCTATTGAGAACAAACAGGAGAAAGCAATGAACATCAATAAAGGAGAACTTCCTTTTGGCTGCCATAGATGGAATAAGGAGAAAGATTTCTGGAGACCTTATTTCTCTAAAGCAGGATATTCAATATAACAATGAACGACTTTAAAGATAAAAGTATCATATTAGCTGTTCCCAATCACTTTGGGCTACCAAAGGTTTTTAAAAAAAATCTTGAGTATCTTGGTTTTAAAGTTTTTACTGTAGAGCACGATTGCTCGCAGGTAAAACTTAGCGCAGAAGAGTCTTTAATTCATATTTATAAAAAGGCATTCAGCAACAACAGAACTTTTAAAGCCAAAATGTTAGCCGAAAAAAAGGAACACCCCCAGCTGTTTTTTCTTGATAAAATCAGCCATGCAGATTATGCCCTTGTGGTACGCCCTGACCTCTTCAGTAAAAATGTTCTGGCCAAAATTCAGGAAAAAAGCACTTACACTGTGGCTTACCAATGGGACGGAATGCAAAGATTCCCTTTAGCAGAAAATACCATACAATATTTTGACAGCTTTTTTGTATTTGACGAAAGAGATACCATAAGATATCCACAGACAAAGCATATTCACAATTTTTATTTTGACTATCTGCCCGAAAAACCTGAAGCAAAACAAGATCTTTTCTTCGTAGGGACTTTTATGAAAGATCGTATTGAGGAGCTTTGCAACCTTTCTATATTATTTCAGGAAAAAAATCTGAAAACCAATATCAATGTAATCTACACTAAAGAAAAACATATCAAGAAGTACCGGGAATATCCTATAAATTTCACAAGAACCGGAATGAGTTTTGAAGAAAATATGAAAAATGCAAAAGCTTCAAAAATTATTCTTGACTTTCAAAACACCATTCATAAAGGACTTTCTTTCAGGGTTTTTGAGGCCATAGGATACAGAAAAAAATTAATCACTAATAATGAATTGGTAAAAGAATATAGCTTTTATAATTCCAGCAATATATTTCTTCTGAATGAGTATAACATGTCTGACATTGCTCATTTCCTGGCAGATGATTATAGGGAATCTTCTGAAGAAATATATCAAAAATATAGTTTTACAAATTGGATCACCTGTATTTTAACAAAATGAAAAAGAGACTTTTATTTATTGCTCCGGATTACTATGGATTTAATGAAGTTATTTTTAGTGGTATAAAAAAGTATACAGATTTTGATTCTGTAATGGCTATAAGTGCTACAAACGAAAGATATCAATATAAAAACTTCTACGAAAGAGCAGAAAATTTTTTCTCTAAAACTTTTCTAAGAAAAAATTTAAAGAACCAGAAAAAAAGGGAACATCTGATAAGACAGATGAACCAGCTGGACTATTATGATTATATTTTGGTGAATCGCCCTGATCTTTTAGACCAGGAAATGTATGATATCGTACAGAAAAAAGGAAAAAAAAAGATCGTCGTCTTCTGGGACAGCTTTAGCAAAATAGGGGGTCAAAAAGAGACTATTCCCTATTATGATCTGGCATTTAGTTTTGACACGGATGATTGTAAAAATTATGATTTAAAGAAGATCAGCAATTTTTATTTCAACGAAGATCTATATTCTAAGAATCCTATTTATGATATTGTTTTTTTAGGAACATTTGATAAACGTTTCGATGATTTGACCAAAATCATCAACAGTATGAATCAGAAAAGTATCGATATCAAGTGTTTCATTTATCATCCCAGTGATTTCAGTATAGATGAGCAAATCGAAAAAAACATCATTAAATTGCCCAATATCCTTCCATTTAATGAATCTTATAGAGTCAATGAAAAAGGAAGTGTTCTATTAGATCTTGCCCATGAGAATCAATCAGGATTATCATTCAGACCTTTTGATGCCTTAGGATCAGGAAAAAAACTGATTACCACAAATAAAGCAATTAAAAACTATGATTTTTATAATTCAAATAATATTTTTGTCATTGAAGATATCAACAATATAGAAATACCCTCCGATTTTTTCACAACACCTTATGAAAAGGCTGACGAACAAATTCTGGAAAAGTATTCTTTCAAAAACTGGATAAATACCATTTTAGACTTATGATCTCAAGAAAAATATATTTTGTATGCCCTACTAATCCTCACCCATCCGGTGGAGTAAAACAAATCTATAGAATGGTTGACATTCTTAATAAAAATGGATTTGACGCAGCAGTCATACATAAAAAAGCAGATCAGAGAGAAACTTGGTTTCCCAATAATACAAAGGTTGTCCATAATCCTTATTTATTTAAGCTAATTAAATATCTGGATAAAAAAAAGCTAAGCATTAGCAAAAAATTAAAATTAATGTATTTAAAGAAAATCAGTTTTAGTATTGAGACTGATTCTATTCTGGTTTTCCCTGAAATCTATAGCAGCATCAATAAAATAGAACCTTTTACAAAAAAAGTGATTTTTAATCAAAACTGCTATTATACATTCAATGGTTTCCCACTAGGAAGTTCCGCTGAAGATTTTCCATACAATAAAAAAAATACCCTGGAAACCATCGTGGTGTCCGAAGACTCTAAGAATTATATCCAGACCGCTTTCCCCAATACATCTGTTCATAGAATACGATTAGGGATTAACGCCAGTATTTTCAATTTTTCTGAAAACAAGGAAAAAATTATTGCCTTCATGCCACGAAAACTATCTGAAGACAGTACTCAGATTATCAACATTTTCCAATCTAGAAATAATAATTCTGACTGGAAAATTATGCCCATTGACAATAAAAGTGAAAATGAAGTTGCAGAGATTCTTAAAAAGGCTGCTATATTTTTGAGCTTTAATCATAAAGAAGGGTTTGGACTTCCTCCGGTTGAAGCTATGTCTTGTGGATGTTACGTAATTGGATATAGAGGGCAGGCAGGAAAAGAATACTTTAATTCTGAGTTTTCAGCCCCTGTAGAAGATGGTAATATTCTTGAATTTGTATTGAAAATAGAAGAAGCTACAAAGGTATATGATCGAAATCCTCATGAAATTATAAACAAGGGACGCATTGCTTCTGAGTTTGTTTTAGCAAATTATACAATTAGCAATGAGGAAAAAGATATTATCAATATCTGGAATGACATTATGGTTCGGGCAGAGAAACTGGAATAACTGCAATAAAAAATAAAAGAAGCCGTCTTTCAGACGGCTTCTTCATGTATAATATCACCTATTTTATTAGTAAGCATAAAAAGGAATACCTTCTGCTACATATTCACGTGGTGTAACCGGAGCTCCTCCCGGGGAAGCAATATAGTAATGATCTTTCTGAGATGGGCTATAAAATTGATAAATTGGTTTTTTTGTGCTGTCCATAGTCGCATAAAAAGCAATTCCCTCATATGTATAAGTAGCAGGCGTACCCAGATAAGTTGAATAATAATGGTCTTTCTCTTGTGGACTATAATATTTATAAACCGGAATTGTACCAGGTGCTTTATAAGTATACGCTTTGAAAAACTCTCCCTCAGCAACATAAGTATTTGGCGTTATTGGCAAATGAGAAAGATAGTGATCTCTTTCTTGTCCGCTATAGAAGCCATATATAGGAACCGGGATATAATCAAGCATTACTTTATTATCAATCAGATACTGAATTACATATGATTTAAGCTCCGCCTTTTTAACAGGATCTTTTATCAGGTCAAAAATAAATACTAACCCATTGTTTCCAAAATCTACCAGGACTGAGTTATTTACTGTCGAGCTGTTTTGCCAGTTCGCTATATTAATTTTGGAAGTATTCTGATCAATACTAATTTCTCCAATTAAACCTTTTGACGGATCCCCACCTCTTGTTCTGTAGGATAATTTTCTGGAAAAGTTTTGGCTAGATTCAGATGTATTAACGTCATTTTGAGCGTCGATATCAAAAACTTTTAGTATTCCCACTTTCACTCCAATTCTTGCAGCACGGTCACGGCTTTCGTTAGTGGTTTCAGACTGGAACATAATATCCATTTTAGCTCCTGTATAAATATCTACGGCTACATGAGTCCCATAATCCTGAACAATTTGCTGAGGAGTCTTATTCTGCAGATCTTGTGCAAACTCAGGAGTCAAATAGTCTCCTAACATGTCTGCGGTAGCATTTAGTCTTAATCTTCTCTGCTTAATTAGAAGGTTATAACTTCCATAAATATATTTTGCATCAAATTTATGATTGGTTGTAACAGCTGAGCTAAACCCTACGGAAAGCATTTTCTTAAATAATGGAATTCCTGCTGTAGCATTTACTTTAGTAGCAACCATCTTAGAATAAGATTCTGCATTTTCACCATAATCTTCCACATATTCTTGTGAATAAGTATTCTCAGCTAATATTCTACCACCCTGCTCCATCTTAAATCGATCAATATCGATTACTCTGAAACCCGCAGCATTGGCATTAGCATACTCACCGGTAGCATTATATCCATGTCCAAGGATATCATAAACTCCATCTCCTGCAGATCTGCCAACTATAGAACGGCTGGCTTTAGCTTGGTTCTCGGCTGTTACCTCACTGCTCAGATCTTCTGAAGAGCATGAAGCCATAAAGAGCATTAACACGCTGCTAAGGCAAAATACAATTTGTTTTTTCATGGTATTGTTTTAAAATTCCCTGCAAAGGTAATATTCAACAATATTTTAAGGAAGAATAAAAAAATGATATATATCATTGATTAGTGAATTTAACATGCATTTAAACATCGATTAACAAAAGACAAAACATTCACTATACATAGAATTAATTATGAAATAAAATCAGCTTTATCTATTTTATTGACATGTATAATCATTTTTCTCAGATTCCATTATGCATATTCAAATTATAAATAATTCTTGTTTGGTATTTCATAAACCAGGTTTTGTAATTAAATCTTTTAGCCAATGACAGCCATCATCCTCAGAGAATGAAGAGGTTTAAATTTAAAAATCGGAAAATACACGATTATAAATCATCTCCTAAACCCATAATTTTAAGTAAATTTGCAAAAATTAAAATTGAAATGGAGAAAGTAAGAGTACGTTTTGCTCCAAGTCCTACAGGACCTTTGCATTTGGGAGGCGTAAGAACCGCATTATATGATTATCTTTTTGCTAAAAATCAGGGTGGAGAATTTGTATTGAGAATTGAAGATACAGATACTGCACGATATGTAGAAGGAGCTGAAGAATATATTGAAGAAGCTTTAGAGTGGTGCGGAATCATTCCTGATGAAAGTCCTAAGAAAGGAGGGAAATTTGCCCCTTACAGACAATCTGAAAGAAGAGATATCTATGACCGATATACTGAGCAGATCTTAAAAACAGATTATGCTTATCTGGCTTTTGACACTCCAGAGGAACTGGATGCTATGCGTGCAGAATTTGAAGCAAGAGGTGAAGTGTTCTCTTATGATAACAAAACAAGAAACCGTTTAAGAAATACTCTGGCTCTTTCTCAGGAAGAAGTTCAAAGATTACTGGACGAAAAAACACCTTATGTAGTACGATTTAAAATGCCTGTTGACAGAGTATTGAATCTTGAAGACATTATCCGTGGAAAATCGTCTGTAAATACCAATACATTAGACGATAAGGTTCTTGTAAAAAATGACGGGATGCCTACTTATCATTTTGCCAACATTATCGATGACCATGAGATGGAAATTTCTCATGTAATCCGTGGTGAAGAGTGGCTGCCTTCTTTAGGACTTCACACTTTATTATACGAAGCAATGGGTTGGAAAGCTCCAGAATTTGCTCACCTTTCTTTGATTTTAAAACCTGAAGGTAAAGGAAAATTAAGCAAAAGGGATGGTGATAAATTCGGATTCCCTGTCTTTCCGCTTGATTTTAAAGATCCTGCAACCGGAGTTGTTTCCAAGGGATATAGAGAGAATGGTTACCTTCCTGATGCATTCATCAATATGGTTGCTTTATTAGGATGGTCTCCTGCCGATGATAAGGAAATTCTTCCATTGGAGGATATGATCAAAGAATTTGATCTTCATAAAGTGCATAAGGCTGGGGCAAGATTCAGTAAAGAAAAATCAGAGTGGTTCAACCACCAGTATATTCAGATGAAGTCTGATGAAGAACTTCTTCAGCTTCTTAAAAATACAGATCTTGATCTTTCCGGTTCTTCCGATGAAAAACTGTTAAAAGTGATTCAGCTGATGAAAGAAAGAGCTACTTTCCCAAAAGACATTTATGAAAACGGGAAATTTTTCTTCGAAACTCCAACTTCCTATGATGAAAAAGCATCAAAAAAAGCATGGAACGAAGAAACTTCTGCTATTTTAGGGGAATTAGCATCTACCTTTGAGTCTTCAGACTTTACTGCTGAAGCACTTAAACAGACAGTTCACGATTTTGCCGAAACTAAAGGTTTGGGAATGGGGAAAGTAATGATGCCTTTGCGTTTGTCTTTAGTAGGAGAATTGAAAGGTCCAGACGTTCCTGATATTTTGGAAATCCTTGGAAAAGAGGAAAGTATCTCCAGAATAGGCAATGCCATAAATAATTTTAAATAGAATAACCATAATTTTTCATACATTTGAAAGATTTAATTTACTTCAAGAAATGGAATATTTAAGTTTCGAACTTCCTATCAAAGAATTAATGGATCAATACCAGACCTGTTCTTTAGTAGGAGAAGAAAGTGGTGTTGATGTAAAATTAGCATGCAGCCAGATTGAGGATAAGATTTTAGAAAAGAAAAAAGAAATCTACGAAAATCTTACACCTTGGCAAAGAGTACAACTGTCCCGTCATCCAGATCGTCCATATACCATAGACTATATCAACGGAATGGCAGACAAAGGCAGTTTCCTGGAACTTCACGGAGACAGAAACTTCGCTGATGATCCGGCAATGATTGGAGGATTGATTACCCTGGATGGTCAAAGAGTGATGATCATAGGAACTCAAAAAGGAAGAACAACTAAAGAAAGACAGTACAGAAGATTTGGAATGCCGAATCCTGAAGGATACAGAAAAGCTTTAAGACTAATGAAGCTAGCTGAAAAATTCAACATTCCTGTTGTCACTTTAGTAGATACCCCGGGAGCTTATCCAGGATTAGAAGCTGAAGAAAGAGGACAAGGTGAAGCTATTGCAAGAAATATTTTTGAAATGGTTCAGCTTAAAACTCCTATTTTCACTTATATTATTGGAGAAGGAGCCAGTGGTGGAGCATTAGGAATAGGTGTAGGAAATAAGGTATATATGTTAGAAAATACGTGGTATACCGTAATTGCACCGGAGAGCTGTTCATCCATCTTATGGAGAAACTGGGACCACAAAGAAGATGCTGCCAATGCATTAAACCTTACTCCACAGGATGCTTTAAGAGAAAAGTTCATTGACGGAATCATTGAGGAACCTCTTGGAGGCGCTCAGTATGATCCGGAAACCACTTATTTAAATTTAAAGAGTTCTATTTTACAGAATATAAAAGCTTTTTCCAAATTTACAGGACAAGAGCTTGAAACCCAGAGACAAGATAAATTCATTGCGATGGGTCAGTTTAAAGGATAAAAAACAAAAGGGTTAAGAAAATATTTCTTAACCCTTTTTTTAGCTCTAGTCTTCTTCTAATCCGCAACATTGAGAGCAATTTCAATGTCCTGGTTAATTTTCTTCAATGAAGAATATTTTGCATCACACACCATGGTGGTCAGTATATATTCTCCTTTATCTATGAGAATAAAGTTTTCTCCTTTGGCAGGAACACTCAGATTGTAATATTTTTTGCCATTTATTTTCACGATCAGATTACAGCTGGACCTGTTTTTAATATTGACGTAGGCTTCATTTTTATTGATGTCATTACTAAAAAGATGGGTAAGCATGGCTGCTCTTCTTTTATTTTCTTCACTGGCCTCTGATTTGGAGGAACCTACACTTTTTGCTGAACCTACCGAAGCATAGCTTACACTTCTTTCTTCTTTTAAAGCATCAATAGCTGCAGAGGTATTATTAGCCGAAGAGGTTGTCTTATTATTAGATGCAGAAGCTTTATTGGCAACCAGTACTTTTCCACTATTCAGTTCATTGTTTTTTACTATTTTTTCAATCTTCTCTTTACTAATCGGTTTGATTGTAGGTTTTGCTTCAGGAGAGTTATCGGCCATGATAATTTCCATCAGCTTTCTTTTAAAATAGTCTGTTTTTGCGTGCCCGGGATTTTGTTTCAGGAAACCTGCCACTATTCTTGCTTCTTTAGAAACCTCTGCTTCCTGCTCCGTATAGATGATCACTGTTTCTTTTTCTACAACAGCTTTAGATTTCGATCTTTTCTTTTTTTGGGAAAAACCAAGAGAAAAAACGCATATAAATAGAAGGAAGAAGAATTTTTTCATTAATCAAAACTTTAAAATAGTATTAAATATATTAATAACGTGAAAAGTCATTTTTTAGTTTATCATTAAAATCATTATCTTTGCACTGCTTTAAAATTAAGCTAAAAATTAAAACTAATCTTAAATAAAAAATAATACATATTATGTCTTATACACCAGTTGCTGCTGACGTAGCGAAATTAAGAAACCAAACAGGTGCAGGTATGATGGACTGCAAGAAAGCTCTAGTTGAAGCTGAAGGAGACTTCGAAAAAGCGGTAGATATCCTTAGAAAAAAAGGACAAAAAGTTGCTGCTAACAGAGCTGACAGAGAATCTGCTGAAGGAGCTGTAATCGCAAGAGTAAACGAAGACAATACTTTAGGTGTTGTTATTTCTTTAAATTGTGAGACTGACTTTGTGGCTAAAAACGAAGCTTTCATTGAATTAGCTTACGAATTAGCTGAAATGGCAATCTTCGCTGCTACTAAAGAAGAGCTTTTAGCTACTGACTTCCACGGAATGACTGTTGCTGAAAAATTAATTGAGCAAACAGGAGTTATCGGTGAAAAAATCGAGATTGGATCTTTCGAAAGAATTCAGGGAGATTTCTTAGGAGCTTATATCCACGCTGGAAACAAAATTGCTGCAATCACTTCTCTTTCTGCTAAAGTAGACGGAGCTGACGAAGCTGCTAAAGCTGTTTCTATGCAGGTTGCTGCTATGAACCCAATTGCTTTGGACGAAACTAGAGTTTCTCAGGAAACTATCGATAAAGAATTAGAGATCGAAAGACACAAACTTACTGAAGAAGGTAAGCCTGCAAACATTATCGATAATATCCTTAAAGGTAAAATGCAGAGATTCTACAAAGACAACACTTTGGTACACCAGGACTTCATTAAGGACGGAAGTATCTCAGTTGCTGACTATGTAAAATCTGTAAACGGAGACCTAAAAGTAACAGGATTTGTAAGAGTAAGCTTAGTGTAATCAAGCTTTCAAAAAAAATATTTGATCCCGATGAATTTCATCGGGATTTTTTATGCAGTATTTCAGCTAATATGAACGCAATATAACACGAATTTTAAATATTCAATAATTACACTATAAACCAGCATTGACAGAATTTTTTCATGCTAAAAATCAATTATTAATAATTAGATTTGCGGCCCTTATAATAATATATGAAAAAATTTCTACTGGCTATTTTCACTTCTATTTGTTTGTTTGTTAATGCCCAGTTAGACACAGAGCATTGGTTTGCTCCCATGTCTGCAAGTGATCTTCTGGGAACTCCTGAAGGGTATCTCTATCTTTCCACTAATGAAACAATCCCATTTTCAGTACAGGTTTACAATAACAACACTGTATTTTCAACGGTACAGGTAAGTAAAAATAACCCGATTCGGGTAACGGTACCCAACAGTTTTATGATCGCTTCTTCGGTGAACAGTCTCTTCAGATCCACTTCAATGGGATTATATGCAAAAGGAAGCAAAAAATTCTTTGCCAGTTTCAGATTTTCAGTCCCCAACCAGGCTGAGATTATTACTTCAAAAGGATTAGCCGGCATCGGGAAAAACTTTTTTGTAGGGGTAGCTCCTATTACATCGGCAAAAACTTACGTCAACTCCACCATTGGTGTTACTGCTACGGAAGACAATACCACGGTAACTTTATCCGGATATAATCCAAACGTTGTTTTTTCTGATGGTATTTCAGCTGTATCAAGAACATTTACTCTTAATAAAGGCAAATCATATATTATTGAGGCTCAAAGCACACTGGCCTCAGCAAATCTGGTGGGATTAGTAGGGGCAAAAATTACAGCTACGAAACCTGTATCTGTCACCAATGGAAATTTCAACAGTATTTATACTACCCAAAACAGCAGCAATGTGGATGTGCTGATGGACCAGGCTGTTCCTGTAGAAAGATTGGGTAAAGATTTTGTACTGGTCAAAGGAAATGGTCCCGCCAACTCAGGAATGGAAGCAGCCTTGGTGATAGCAACAGCAGACAATACTAAACTTACCGTCAATGGAAACCTGGTAAATAATATCACCCTTACTACCGGAAAATATTATATTGTACAGGGTACTAATTATCTAAACCAGGGTAATGGAAATTTCAACATGAGTATTTCCGCTAACAACAATGTTTACGTCTATCAGCTTCTCGCCGGGACTTCCGGAAATACGGTTTATGCAACCGGAGGAATGAATTTTATCCCACCGTTAAGCTGCTTTTTACCCAAAGAAATTAATGAAATTGGATTCATTAATAAAATTGGGAATGACAGTTTTAATACTAAACTTAATATTATTACCCAAACGGGGGCAGCAGTAACATACAATGGAAATCCTATCATTGCAGCCAACGGACCTTACCCTGTCACCGGAAACCCTAATTGGGTCACCTACTCTATCCCTAATGTTTCAGGAAATGCCACTGTAAACTCTACAAAACCTGTAACAGCAGGAATAGCGGCCGGAAACGGAGCCGTTGGATATGGTGGTTATTTTGCGGGATTCTCTTCCGTACCCGCAATTACAAAAACAGGAGATTGCTATGCCGGCACCCGTCTTGAAGTAGACAGTAGTTATGATGCATACCAATGGTATTTTAATGGAAATGTAATTCCCGGAGAAACTTCCTATTTCATTAATCCGGAATTATATGGTACCGGAACTTATACCTGCTACATCACCAAGAATAATTGTGAGTCCAGACTTACATATGAATACGAATATACAGTCTGCCCACCCATATCCACCACAACCTATACGATCGGATCATGTAACACCAAAGTAATAACGCCAGTATTTACCAATTCTAATCAGAGCGTTGATCCTTCCCATACAAGCATTATCGTACAACCTGCCAATGGAACGGCTTCTATCAACCCTGTGACGGGTCAGGTTACATATACTCCTAATGCAGGACTTACCACCGACACTACGGACACCTTCACCTATTATATTCAGGGAAGTGGAAATCCTGCTTCATTTGAATATTTCAAAATTATAATTAACACCGATGTCCTTCAAACAAGCAATACGTCTTTAACCTCATGTACTGCAGGTAATGGAAACGGAACATTCGACCTGACCGCAGCCAATGTCACTCCGGATTCGGGGACCTCTGTTACTTATTTCACAAATGCTAATTTAACCGGCGCGATCACTACCCCAACTTCTTATACAGGACCTGTAGGAGCTGTTTATGCTAATGTAACCTCAGCATTTGGCTGTTCTAAACAAGCCATTATTACATTAGCGGCCTATCCTTCACCTAATATTAATACCAGTACCTTCAATGCTGCTATTTGTGATGATAATTTTGATGGAATGGTTAGTGTCAACTTCGCCAATATAACCCCACAAATCGTAACTAATTCTCAGAATTTTACAGTAAGGTACTATCTCAACCAGTCTGATGCTACTGCAGGAAATGGAAACATCCTTCCTGTTAACTGGACATACACAGCCGCTACAACAGTATACGTAAGGGTTTCTTCTATTTCCGGTGAATGTCCTCCTGCCTTAGGGCAAATAAACTTCAGTATTGGAAATAAAATTCCTCTACTAACAGAGACTGCAAAAGTGGATATCTGTGATAATGATCTTAACGGCTCAGAGACTGTAAACCTTACTGATTATAAAGTATTATTCACGGCAGATCCTTCTGTAGTGCTATCATTCTACACATCATTAGCGAATGCTCAGGCAGGAGTTAATCCTATTTCAGCTTCACAAAACCTTACTTCTGCAAGTGTTTTCTATATAAGATTCCAACATAATACAGCATGTCCTAACACCGCTACGTTAACCCTTACTTTAAAAGCTCCGAAAAAATCTGAAAGACTCCGAAATCAGGTTGTCTGTTCAAGCGAGAAAGTCATTTTAGATGCCGGACCGGGATTTTCCTCCTATGTATGGAGTACGGGAGCAACCAGTCAAACCATTACTGTAGGCGCAGGAAGTTATTATGTAGATCTTGGATTTAATGGATGTGTGTACCGTCAGACGGTGAATGTAGGAGTAGCCCAGGCACCTATCATTACAAGGATAGAGGTTGTAAATTCCACCGCCACCATTTATGTTACCGGTGGAACGGCCCCTTACCAATATTCATTAAACGGATTAAATTATCAGACTTCCAATGTTTTCACCGGATTATCCCGGGGAATTCATACAGTATATGTTTTAGGTTCAGACGGATGCAGTCCTGTAGTGAAAGAGTTTTTGGTCCTTAATCTTGTTAATGCCATTACTCCGAATGGTGACGGGATCAATGATGTATTGAATTATACTGATTTAAGAATAAAAAAAGACGTCAGCATTGAAATAGCAGACCGATATGGAGCTACTGTTTATAAGTCTTCTGATAAAAATTATGTTTGGGATGGCAAAGTAAACGGAAGGAATCTTCCTACGGGAACCTATTGGTATATTTTACAGTGGACAGAACCGGACACACAATTACCAGTTTCACATTCGGGCTGGCTTTTAATCAAAAATCGAGAATAATTCAACGTATTTATTAGTATTTTTTTAACAATATTTGAAATTTTATTTTAATTTTGTAGAAATCCTAACTCCATACACATGAAAAAATTTTTACTTAGCATAGTATTGTTTTTTTTTACAATTAATACAGTCTTTGCCCAAAGGGATACAGAACACTGGATAGCACCATACTTCAGTAATGCAGGCAACTATTCCAACAGGATATATTTATCTACGGATTCTGTAACTCCTTTTGATGTAAAAATATACAACAATAATAATCCTGTTCCTGTTGCTACTGTTACAATCAGTAAAGGTAATCCTCAGTCGGAATTTATTGATCCCAGCTTGATATCGACTTCCACCACTACCGATGCTTTCAAATCTATTGGAAAAGGATTGTACCTGAAAGGCGATAAACCTTTCTACTGTAGTTTACGACTTGCTCAATCTGCCCATGGAGAAATTATCACCAGCAAAGGAAAAGCAGGTATTGGAAAACAGTTTTATGTTGCCACACCTCCAAATACAAACACTTCTAACAGCATTAATAATTTCACAGCAGGAATTATGGCTACTGAAGATAATACAACGGTAACGGTAACCTGGAATGGAGCTGGAGTTCAGTTTTATAATGGTACACCTACAGGAAACACCCAGACCTTTATACTGAACAAAGGAAAGTCTTTTATTTTTGCCGGTACTGGAACGAATACAGCAAACCTTAGTGGCTTCATTGGTGCTAAAGTTGTATCTGATAAGCCCGTAACCCTTACCAACGGAAGCTGTAACGGAAATTTCTCTTCTGCACCAAGTGGATCAGATCCTATCCTGGACCAGTCTGTTCCTACCGACAGACTCGGAAATACCTTTGCTATGGTAAAAACAAGATCCACTTCTCCCAATCTTAATATGGAAGGTGGGCTTATTGTAGCTACAGAAGACAACACAGAAATATATTTAAATGGATCTACCACGCCTGTTCAGACTATCAATGCTGGAGGATGGTATAGAATCAATGAGACGAACTATGTTACTCAAACCGGAGCAGGAGCTCATTCCAATATGTTTATTTCAACTTCAAGGAATGTTTATCTCTACCAGTTTATTGGAATAGATAATAGTGATGCAACCAATGGATTTAATTATATCCCACCATTAAACTGTTTTCTTCCAAGAAAGATTGACGAAATTGGAAAGATCAACGAAATGCCATTAGGACCATTAGGTGCAAGTACTACACCTAGTGATTTGCATGTAAAATTAAATATTTTGACTGAAACCGGAGCTGTAGTAACCGTAAACAATGCTACTCCTACAGCTGCTGAAGGCCCTTATCCCCTTACAGGAAACTCACAATGGGTAACATATGCTATCAATGATATACTAGGAAATGTAACCATTACTTCTACCAAAGCGGTAACCGCAGGTATTAATGGTGGATACAGTACTGCAGGATATGGAGGATATTTTGCAGGGTTTTCATCAATCCCCGTTATTGCAAAAGTAACAGGAGAATGTGTTCCGGGATTAATACTGGAAGTAGATGATGGGTATGAAACCTATCAATGGTTCCGCAACGGAACTGCAGTAGCAGGTGCTACTTCATTTACTTACACCCCTACCCAATCAGGAAACTATACTGTAAAAGTAACCATGGGAACCTGCCCACCCGTTACTACGCCTATCTATAAAGTGGAAACATGCTTAAAGCATACTACGCAGACCCTCAATGCATGTTCTACTAAAGTTATTACACCGGCATTTACCTCCTCAACCCAAACACCGGCACCAGGTACAGTAATGATTATTACTCCACCCAATAAAGGTACAGCCGTTATCAACCCGGCAACGGGCCAAATCACTTATACTCCCAATGCCAATTATCTGGGTCCGGATGTGATTGTATATAAATTCTGTGGAGCAGCTACCGAGTTTATCGACTGTGAAGAAATTACGTTAAAACTTACGGTAGTTCCTTTCATCGTACAGGATGCAAGCATTTCGGCATGTTGGTATGATGTAGCTCCTTATGCCTATTTTGACCTTACTAAAGCTAAAGTAACCGACTACAACGCGGTTGTAAAAAAATATTACCGTACACTCGCTGATCTTAATGCGGGTATCAATGAAATTACAACTCCAGAAAACTTTCCTGCTACAGGAGGTATTGTATATGTAAAAATAACAACCGCTGAAGGTTGTACTGCCAATGCAAAAATTGAGCTTATTGCATTGCCTATCAAAAAATCCCCTCTTCTTGTAGACCAGTATATCTGTATGGATGCTAAAACCAACATTGATGCAGGACCTGGATATGATTCTTATGAATGGAACACAGGAGCTACTACTTCAGGGATCAGAGATGTAGGAGTGGGTGAATACTCTGTAAAGCTTGGTAAAAACGGATGTTTCCTTATTCAAATTGTAAGAATAAGAAAAGCCGAAGATCCGGTTATCCAACAAATTGAGATTAACAACAACAATGCAACAGTTATTGTAACCGGAGGTAAAGCTCCTTACAAATTTGCAGTTGACGGAACGGTAAACTGGCAGGACTCTAATTCTTTCGCAGGATTATCAAGAGGACAGCATACATTCTATGTGAAAGATGCTTATGACTGTACTCCGGTTTCTGTTGAGATCACTGTCCCTAATTTATTAAACGCAATTACTCCTAACGGAGATAATGTAAATGATTATATAGACTACAGTGAACTGGCTTATAAAGAAAATCTTTCTTTTGTGGTATACGACAGATATGGAAACATGGTCTTTACCGGAAATAAATTTAATAACTACAAATGGGACGGAAGACATTTTGATAAAAAACTGGGAACCGGAACCTATTGGTATCATATCAACTGGAATGAGCCTAATAAAGAGAAAACTCCAGTAAAATACTCAGGCTGGATCTTAGTAAAGAATATAGAATAGATCTTTAAATAGTATTTAAAAACCACGATGATTATCGTGGTTTTTTCATTTATCTACTATTGTTTTGCCCAACCACATCAAGTGAAAGAAGTTCCACAAAATCAAAACTTCAATAAAACACAATCATTTAATAAAGAAAATTGAATCTTGGTTTTGAGCTATAGTTTATCAATCACAATTGGGTAGCGCGTATTTTTTTGCCAATTCAGCAACTAATATTAAAAATATTTTCAATACTAACCAATTATTCTATTATTTTTGTAAAAATCTAATTTTATATCTATGAAGAAAATTTTATCCATTTTTCTGTTATTCTTTGCGGCAGTCCAAATGCTCTTTGCCCAAAGAGATACAGAACATTGGTTTGCCCCGATGGCAGCCAGATCAACAGTACTCAGCAATCCCAAGCAGGCTTTGTATTTTTCTACAGATTCTGTCACACCCTTTCCTGTAGAAATTTACAGTAATGGTGCTTTATTGGCTACTGTTACCATCAGTAAAGGTTCTCCTCAAACATATGACGTACCCTTAAACAGAATGGTTGCCAGTACCAATGGTGAACTTTTTACTCCAGGGAATAAAGGCTTATATACAAAAGGAACAAAACCCTATTTCGTTACCTATAGATTTTCAGTATCCAGTCATGGTGAGATCTTAACATCAAAAGGTAAAGCGGGAATCGGAACAAAATTCTATGCCGCTACAGCTCCTCTTGAAGAATTAGGGAGCTTATATAATTTCACCACCGGTATCTTAGCAACAGAAGACAATACAAAAGTTACTGTTTCCAATTATAGTGCTAATATTATATTTACTAATGGCTGGACAGGAGCTACCAACCCCACTATTACTTTCACCCTTAATAAAGGGCAATCTTACATTATTGAAGGAACAGGGGATAAAGCTTTGAATAAAGAAGCATTCATTGGAGCCAAAATAGAATCCGACAAACCTATTTCTGTTACCAATGGAAATTTTAATGGACAGTTTGCTATACCTTCAACAGGATACTGGGATGGTTCCGATATTATTATGGACCAGTCTGTACCAGTGGACAGATTAGGAAATGAATTTGTGGTTGTAAAGGGAAATGGGAACATCAGTAAAAGGATGGAAGATGCTTTAATCATTGCTACTGAAGGAGGAACCCAGGTATACATCAACAATGGAACTACTCCTGTTGCTACTCTTGCCGAAGGAGAAAGCTACAGAGTAAATAAAGTAAGCAATACCAATTATATCAACCAAGGTAACAATCATTACAACATGTACATAAGAACGACAAAGAATGTATATGTGTATCAATTAATGGCAGGTATCGCAGATAGCAATGCTACTCTTGGATTCAATTATATCCCGCCATTGAACTGTTATCTTCCCAGAAAGATTGACGAAATAGGAAAAATCAAAGACCTTCCTTATTATACTACTCTAACCAGTCATATTGTAAAATTAAACATCCTGACTGAAAATGGAGCTGCTGTTACCGTTAATGGAGCTGCCCTACCAGCAACTCAGGGACCATTTCCCGTAAGTGGAACGACCAACTGGGTATCCTATTCAGTGCCGGATATTACGGGCAACGTTACCATAACCTCTACAAAAGCTGTTACAGCAGGTATTTCAGGAGGAAGTGGTGTAGTCGGATATGGAGGATATTTTGCCGGATTCTCTTCCATTCCTGTAATTGCAAAACAAACAGGAGACTGTATCCCAGGATTAGTATTGGAAGTAGGTGACAGTTTTGATACCTATCAATGGTTCAGAAACGGAACACCTATTCCTGGTGCAACAACAAACTCTTATACTCCTACACAGTCGGGACGCTATACGGTAAAAATTACCGTTGGAACATGTCCTGCAGTAATTACCCCGGAATATAAAGTTTTCACTTGTCTTAAGAAAACTACTTTAACCGATACCGTATGTGATGTTGTAAAACAGATTGTTCCAACATTCACCAACTCTACCCAAACAGTAGTTCCGGGAACAGTAACGATTCTTACTCCTCCGACACATGGTAATGCCATCATTGATCCTGTTACGGGAGTGATAAGCTATGCGCCTTCTTTCGGTTATATAGGACCAGATACCATCGTATATCAGTTCTGTGGAAACGATCCTGAGTTTACAGATTGTGAAGAAATAACATTAAACTTAACAATATCTGAAAGCCCTGTAGTAAAGAATGCTTCATTAAGAACTTGCTTCATTGAATCAAACCCGGCAACAGGTCTGTTCAATCTTACCAATGCCTTGGTTCACGATCCGGGTAATTACACCAAGAAATACTACCCGTCTCTTGCTGATGCCCATGCAGGAACCAATGAAATTCTGACTCCAACAGATTATGTGGCTCCAACGGGTGTTGTCTATGTAAAAGTGTCTAATGCAAATGGATGTTACAGAGTAGCAGAGGTAACTTTAACGGTATTGCCCCCAGTTAAATCTGACTTGTTAGCTGACAAGATCATTTGTATGGAAAATAAAACAACACTTGATGCAGGACCTGGATTTAAAAGCTACGAATGGAGCACAGGAGCAACAACTCAGTCTATACAAAATGTAGGGGTAGGAACTTATTGGGTAAAACTTAAAACAGGAGACTGTGTTACCATACAAACAGTAAAAGTATACGCTTCTGAACAACCTGTAATTTCTAATATTGATATTTCAAACAATTCAATCACAGTATATGTGATAGGTGGAACTCCTCCTTATAAATATTCTATTGATAACCTTAACTGGCAGGATTCTAATGTATTTACCAACATGCCTAGAGGTAATGCAAGCGTATATGTAAAGGATGACTATAATTGTACGCCATTGCAGGTAGATATTACAATTCCTAACCTGATTAACGTAATTACGCCTAATAATGATGGTGTAAATGACGCCATTGATTATTCTGCATTAGCCAATAAAAACAATCTCGTTATTAATATTTTTGACAGATATGGAACTAAAGTCTATCAGGCAGATAAATCCAACGGCTACAAATGGAATGGAACACTGGATGGAAATAAGAAAATCTCTACAGGAAATTACTGGTATGAAATAGGCTGGACCGAACCAACCGGCAAGCAAACTGCCATTAAATTCTCTGGCTGGATTTTAGTAAAAAACAGAGAGTAAAAAATTATACATAAAATTTTCAAAACCACGATTTTAAAGTCGTGGTTTTTTTATTAGTTTTTCAAGGTTTTAATATCATTTATTATTAAATTTGTGATAAATACTAATACTGAATGAAGAAAACTCTATCTTTTCTATTTATATTTTCTATTTTCACCTTTACCTTTGCCCAATTAGACAGAGAACATTGGTTTGCTCCGATGATCGACAGAACAGGCAGCCCCAATCCTTATCAGAAAATCTATTTATCGACCAATAGAACCACTCCTTTTCCAGTTAATATTTATAATAACAATATTCTGATCGGAACGGTGAATATCAGTAAAAACAATCCTCAAAAGTTTGATGTACTGAGAGAATATATTATTACAACTCAGCAGGCAGACTTATTTACTCCTACCACAAAAGGGTTATATTTAAAAGCAGAGTTTCCTTTCTATGCTAACTTAAGATTCTCGGTATATAACCATGCAGAAATTATTACCTCCAAAGGAATTCCTTCTACAGGAAAGAATTTCTATGCAGCGTCTGCCCCACTCTCTGTAAGTAATACGATTCTGAATTTCATGACCAGTGTTTTAGCGACAGAAGATAACACGTCGGTTACCATTACAGGATACAACCCACTCGTACAGTTTTCAAATGGAACTACAGGAGCAACCAATCCCACGATGACTTTTACCCTAAACAAGGGACAGTCTTACATTATTGATGGTATTGGGAACAGTATTGGAAATTTTGACGGGTTTATAGGGTCAAAAATCACGGCAAACAAACCGGTAAATATCACCAATGGAAATTTTAACGGTCAATATGCCGGCGACTACCCTTCAAGTTCCGATATTTTAATGGATCAGGCGGTACCGGTAGAAAGACTTGGTAATGAATTTGCCCTTGTAAAAGGTAACGGAAGCATAGGAACTCATATGGAGGGCGCCGTAGTGATTGCCACCGAAGATAATACTCAGATCTATGTAAATAATGAAATTGCACCTATAGCGACCATCAATACCGGAAAATATTTTGTAATTCCCGACACAAAATATAGCTTACAGGGTGGAGGACATTACAATCTATACGTTAAAACATCTAAAAATGCATATGTATATCAGATATTAGCAGGAAGCGATAATGCATTAAATCAGGTAGCAACTGGTGGATTCAACTTTATACCTGCCCTGAACTGTTATTTGCCAAAGCAGATTAATGAACTCGGTTTTATTAACGAAAATTTTGTTTACTCCAATGGAAATCCTTCAGGGATCCTCAATATTCCTACAAAATTGAATCTCATTACAGAAAGAGGAGCCAATGTAACAGTGAATGGGGCAACCCCGCTAGCGAGTACAGGGCCATATGATATGACCGGTACCACCAATTGGGTCACCTATGGAATTCCAAATGTAACAGGAACAATAACTATCGTTTCAGATAAAGCAATCACTGCTGGAATTAATGCAGGAAGTGATGCGGTAGGTTATGGAGGTTTTTTTGCGGGATTCCCCACACAGCCTGTCATTATAAAATCCGGAGGAGACTGTGCTCCCGGAATTATTCTTACTGTAGATCCTATTATTTATGACACTTACCAGTGGTATAGGAACGGAATTTTAATCACCGGAGCTACGGGATCTTCCATTACCCCCACTCAATCAGGCTACTATACCTGTACTGTAACCATGGGACGCTGCGCACCTTTAGTTACCGGACAATATAAAGTCCTGAACTGTACAAAGCTCAATACAGCAACCTATGACGTATGTACTACCCAAACGATAACACCTGCCTTTAGCAGCTCAACACAGACTCCCGTACCTGCTACGGTAGCCATTACCACAGCTCCTACTCTAGGCACAGCAGTCATAAACCCTGTTACCGGAATCATTACCTATACCGTTAATACTCCCGGAACTGCAGGAACTGATACTTTTACCTATACTTTCTGTGGGAATGATCCTGATTTTCCAGATTGCGAAACGATAACTGTCACCATCAATATTCTTGCCCTTACTGTAACAGACAGAACCTTGAGTGCGTGTGATATTAATGGACTTGGTGTATTTAATTTAACCACGGCAAATGTCACAAACAACACCCCAGTTACCATTACGTATTACCCTACCCTAGCGGATGCCCAGACAGAAAATCCTGCGGCCCTGATAGTAACTCCGGATTCATATTCTGCACCGAATGGAACAATTGTATATGCTGTAGTAAAAAATAACCTGGGCTGTAAAAGCATAGCAAAAATAACCCTAAATCTGTATAATAAAGCCATCGTACTGGACAACTATAATGGGGTCTTCTGTGATGATAACCTGGATGGAACCGTCAATATTATCTTACCCAATATCACGACCATCGTCCTTAACAATCCGACGTATTTTACGAATGTAAGGTATTATGCCAACCTTACAGATGCTACCGCAGGAAATGCCAACACACTTTCCAATACCTGGAGCTATACCGGTCCTGTTACGATCTATATCAGGGTAGATTCTCCGGATGGATGTGCTACGGTGATTAAACCTTTACAATTCAGTATCGGGGCCAGGATACAATTATTAAAAACCTCTGCTAACCAGGATATATGTGATGATGATTTAGACGGAATAAAATCAGTTAATCTCACGCAGTACATGGCTCAGTTCACAGCAGACCCTACAGCTACCTTTACTTTTCACGGAAGTTTGGCTGAGGCGCAGAATAACATCAATCCTATTTCTCCGGCTGTAAATATTAATATGTCTCAGACTTATTATATCCGTTTTGAAAAAAATGGAGTATGCCCGGAAGTGGCTTCTATTAAAATCACCATTAAAATTCCTAAAAAATCAGACTTGCTGAAGGATCAGGCGATCTGCCCTAAAATGACCACCACCTTAAATGCCGGTCCGGGATTCGACAAATATTTGTGGAGTACCGGAGCTTCAACCCCGTCCATCACCAATGTCCCCGTAGGAAGCTATTGGGTAGATCTTACCTCGAACGGTTGTGTGTACAGACAGCACGTCAACGTCACAGAGTTACCACTTCCCATTATCACTTCCATTGAGATTGACGGAACCACCGTAAAGATAGGAGCAAGTGGTGGTACTCCACCTTATGAGTATTCTCTGGATGGAGTGGTATGGCAGAGTTCAAATATTTTTCAAAATGTACCGAGAGGGGCTCACACTGCGTTTGTAAGAGATTCTAAATTGTGTGAAGAGGTCAAAAAATCATTTGCGATCATTAATCTTATCAATACCATTACTCCAAATGGCGACGGATATAATGAAGGAATAAGCTATTCAGCTTTAATGGCTAATGACAACCTGGTATTCAGAATTTTTGACAGATATGGAGCAGAAGTCTTCAGAGGAACTCCTGAAAACAAATATACCTGGGACGGAAGACTGGGTGGAAGATATGTACCTACCGCTACCTATTGGTATTTTATCAGCTGGACAGAGCATGGATCCGGACTCGAGATAAAGTATTCGAGCTGGCTTTTGGTAAAACACAGATAAAGTCGATTATCAATGTATAAAAGGTTCTTTTTGTCATCTTAAACACCTTTAAAACCAAGTTTATAACACTCATTAACAATTTAATACTAAAGTTTAATATAACTTTAACCACTATTCGCGATCTTAATAGGAACAAATTGCTGTATTTCTATGTAATTTTGCCTCATTATATGAAGAAACTGTTTACTCTATTATTATTGATTTTCCTTGCAAAAATCAATGCTCAAATATATTCTGGAGAGGTATTTCTAAGAGATAATTCTATTTTATACCTTAACCAGGTTTATGTTACCAACCTTAATACACAGAAGACTGTACTCACAGACTACAATGGTAATTTTAACATTCCTGCCAATCCGGGGGATGTTATCCGTTTTACCTCTATTGTTACAGAGAGAAAGGATGTCAAACTCACCCCGCAGTTAATAGAACAGAAAAACTTAATTGAGCTCAAAATAGCGTATTATGAAATACAGGAAATTGTACTCACCAGGTTCAAGCCTACCGGAAACCTTCGGTATGACGTAAACTCCATTAGAAAAGAAGATAAGAGCCTTGCCCTTAAAAAGGTAATCGGCCTGCCACAGCCTAAGGGCGACGGTACTCCACCTGAACTTCCTGTTGCAGGATTGAGAGATGGTGGACTTACATTAAGCCTGGAAAGTATTTATGATATGCTCTCCGGAGAAAGGAAGAAAAAACAGCGTTATCTTGCCTACGAAAGAATGAATGGTTCGGTAAACCAAATCAAAAATTATTTAGGAAAGGATTATTTCCTGAGGTTTAAAATCCCGGAAAACCTGATAGATAACTTCCTGCAGTTTGTGTATACGTCTGAAAATATTCAGCCTTACGTACTGGCCGGAAATTTTGAAGCCATTAAAATCCCGATTGAAAAATATATCCCGATTTATCAGAAAAGATTGAGAAACTCCCATCTTCAGGAAGTTGTTGGTAAGTAACACCTGACATCTTAGCTGAAAGCTATTCGGAAATTATACAGACTGATCCATGAGAATATTTTCATGGATTTGTTTTTTTTCTACAGGACTGTGTGTGTTGGTCTGTTATAACCTCCAATTTAGAATATAGAAAATTCAAATTTCAACAAAGAAAATTCTTTACTATTCAAAAATATATGTACTTTTAGGTCACAATTTTGTGTTTAAAATAAAAACAATACTATTTCGTTATAGTAAACACTAATTACCACCAAACCAAATTAAGAGAAAGTATCCATTTTTAACTTAATATTATTAATGAAAAAATTACTTTTACTTCTTGTTTCCGTGCTGTTCTTTAATATGTCTGCCCAAAAAAAGGGAAAAGACTATACGAATGTTATAAAAAGCAACAACATCTACGAGATCAATGCTTTCTTAAGAGACGCTCATCCTGATGATCCGCGAAGATCTGTTTTAAAACCCCGGGTCATGGAATTGATGAGGGAATATATCAAAAATGCCCATCCTGAGGATCAAAAGGTCAAAGATATGCAGGAAATGCTCGCCTTACTGAGAAGAAGACCTTCTACCAAGATCAGTTTTGATGAAATGAATGCCATTATCAAGCAGAAACAGATTGCAAAATATAAGGCAGAACTTGCTGCAAAACAGCCTACCACCGTATATACTCCGAGTACCAGTGCGAATACATTTGTCGCCAATACAACTACTAATGCAGCCATTCCGGATGCAGAGGCTGAAGAGTTTAATATGCTGATGGCAGTATCCCCTACTGAACATCAAAACAGAACAGTCAAAATACTTAATTCGTTGTTTGATAATGATCCCAATGCCAAAGAATGTATCGTCCTGATCCAAAATAAATCAGACTGTAATATTATTGTAAGAATGGAGGGAGTGGGAACTACTAAATACAGGCTTGCCGTTCCTTCAAAAGGTGAAAGCTCTGTGGTGATAGAAAAAGGACAATACCTTTTCACCAGCCTGGTATGCGGTGCGCAGTATGCTTCTCAAAAAACTGTCCAGCGTCCAATCATGGTAGCCTTAGGAAACTAGCTTCTTTCTTAGAAAAAGTACAGGCTTAAAAAAAATGACTAAAAAAGATTGATCACTATTATAATTTAAATTAGAATCATAAATTTTCTATATTAAATACACTCATTCACTATACATCATGGTGAAGATATTTTCGCTATCCCCAATCGTTTCTCGCTTCTATTTTGTAATATAACTCATTGTAGTTAAAAGTAAACAGATCTGATCAATATCGTTAATTTTTTCATATTTTTGCAGTCATTTTATAAATTCAATGGGCAAGAATAAATTAGCAAGATTTGCAGAAAACAAAACATTACCAAATGTAATCCAACCTACAAGAGAAGATGCGCTGAAAGGCTTTGAACTGAAAGGGAACTGGAGAAAAGATTTCTTTAAAAACGATCATCCGATTGTATTGGAATTAGGATGTGGAAAAGGTGAATATTCTGTGGGACTTGCAAAAACGTTTCCTGAAAAAAACTTTATAGGAATTGATATTAAAGGAGCAAGATTTTGGTTTGGTGCAAAGGAAGCAGTAGAAAGCAATATGAATAATGTAGCTTTTTTAAGAAGCCAGATTGAGCTTGTGGATCATTTTTTTGCTGAAAACGAAGTAGATGAGATCTGGATTACATTTCCTGATCCTCAGATCAAATATAAAAGAACCAAACACAGACTGACACATCCTGACTTTTTAGACCGATATAAAAAGTTCCTGAAACCAGGTGGTATTATTCATTTAAAAACAGATTCAGAATTTTTACACGGATATACACTGGGTTATTTACAAGGGGCAGGCTATGAAATCATTAGTGCTCACCATGATATTTATGGCGCACCGGAATATGATCCGAATACGGAACATTTGAGAGATATTAAAACACATTATGAAGAACTGTTTTCAGCTAAAGGAAAAACGATAACCTATATTAAATTCCGGATAAGCTGATGAAATAACTTAAATTGATGAAAAAAAAATTTTTGACGATTTTATTTTTCACTTTCCTTACCCCCATCTTTACTGATGCTCAAAAAGGCAGTAAAGACATTCTTAAAAGCACAAAAATCAAGGAAATTGAAGAATATTTAAAGAACGCCCATCCCGATGATCCCAAAAGGAGTGTTCTTAAACCCAAACTCATTGCTTTAAAAAATGCTGAGTGGACAAAAGGAGCCCATATTGCCAAACCTATGGAGGCAAGGCCTGTTATCTCCGACATTCCCAAAAGCGTCTTAAGAAGCCCAAATTCCAGTGAAGCTGAAGAGTTTAAGAAACTAATTGCGGAAACATCCGAAGAGCACAAAGAAAAGACGGTAAGGCTTCTGAACGCAATGCTAAGCGAGGATATTACCCGAAAAGAAGCTATCCTGCTCTTTAAAAATAATTCGGATTGTAATATCGTTCTAAGGATTGAAGGGAAAGACTATTATAACTTAGCTGTTCCTGCCCATGGAGAAAATGTTGTTGTCATTAATAAGGGTTCTTATACCCTAAGCAGCAATGTTTGCGACCTGAAATACTTCTCTCAAAAAGAGATTAAGAAAAGCATATTTATAACGATTGGCAATCCGGGTCAGTCCCCGGCAGAGACAGATAATAATACGGAAACGGATCTAAAAAAAATGACGCCGAAAAGGTCTTCAAAAACAAAAAAAAGCAAAAAATAAAACTGAATGAAAAAGCTATTGTTCTTTATGGGCACATCCATTATTCTTACCAGCTGTAATGTTAATTATGGAAATTACCCCATAAGAAAGCCTTACCCTTCCGGTAATTCCGGTAGTACTGCCAGTACAGAAAGAGAATATAGCGAACTGATCAAGACCTATAAACCTGAAACTGCTGATGTTCTTAGTGATCTCCTTAATAGTGATGATCCGGGCAATCCAAGAACCTCTCTTTCCATAGAAAATCAATCCTCTTGTAATATGGTCCTTACAGTAAGCGGAAATAATTTCTTTAAAAAAATACCCATAGCTTCTGGAAAAATAGGCTATACTAT